>Ga0209890_10000440_pt1 | contig 19353 bp, 19 predicted proteins | sample OrgsoiDNA2013049_FD_185799 | JGI IMG/M metagenome (GOLD analysis project Ga0209890, IMG submission 185799) | Permafrost soil microbial communities from the Arctic, to analyse light accelerated degradation of dissolved organic matter (DOM) -... | ecosystem: Environmental > Terrestrial > Soil >...
CGACGTTCAGCAGGCCATTTCAGCGCTCACGTCGGGCCGCGGCAGCGCAGCCAATGGCGCCAGCTCGTCGCCGTCCGCCGTTTCGGCTGTTGCGGGAGCTGGCGACGAGTCGGTGCCGCTGAACAACGTGCGCCGCATCACGGCGAAGCGACTGACCGAGAGCATGCAGCAGGCGCCGCACTTCTACGTGACCTCGATCGTCGCCGCTGACGAGTTGGTGGCCGCGCGGGCCCGCATCAACGAAGGCCTCGCCGCGGTTGCGGCGCCCGACACGACCGCGCCGAAGATCAGCATCAACGATCTCGTGGTCAAGGCAGTCGCGGCGGCGTTGCGGGCGCACCCCGCGGTGAACGTGTCATTCGGAGGCGACGTGTTGATCAAGCACGGCCGCGTGCACATCGGCGTCGCGGTCGCGCTGCCGGACGGCTTGATCGTGCCGGTGTTGCGTGACGCCGACACCCTGACCGTGAGCCAGATCTCCGCCCAAACGCGCGATCTCGCCGCCCGTGCGCGAGCCGGCAAGCTCAAGCCCGACGAGTTCACCGGCAGCACGTTCAGCATCAGCAATCTCGGCATGTTCGGCGTCGAGCGGTTTACCGCGGTCATCAATCCGCCCGAGGCGGCGATTCTTGCTGTCGGCGCGACCCGGCAAGAGCCAGTCGTACGCGACGGCCAGGTGGTGGTGGGTCACACCATGGCCATCACGTTGTCGGTCGACCACCGCGCCCTCGACGGCGCGACCGCCGCTAAGTTCATGGCGACGTTGGCCGGTCTACTCGAAAACCCACTCGCCACGCTGGCCTAGTTCTCAGCGGGCTGCGCCGCTAGGTGCCGCCGCTGCCGCTGAGCTGACCGAATTCCCAGTGCCACGGCTCGAACGGATCGTGGAACGCCCACGGCGGATGCACCCAGCCGAACGTGCCCGCGTTGGCTGCCATCCAGCGGTATTGCGCGGTGCGCGAGTGCTCGACGCCGCAGCCGAGGTCGACCGCCAAGCCCCACCCGTGATTGCTGGTGCCTGGCACCGCGGCCAGTGACGGCCGATGCCGGAAGACCGCGACCTGCGAGCCGTAGGTGCGGTACGAATCGCTGACGCACAGCGGCGAACCGAACACCTGGGCGTAAGCGCGCGACATCCGGTTGAAGGCCGCCGCCGCGTCGGGTCGCAGCGAACCGCCGCCGGTGACCGGGCACAGACTCGACGACGGAACCAGCCCATTCGCGTACCCGCCCCACGGGCCAGCCGGATACCCGGCCGAAGAGGCCGCGCAGTCCGCGACCGAGCCAGTCTGACCAGCCGCATCGGCAGCCAATTGAGCCGCGAGCGCCGCGGCCTGCTTGTTGGCGATCGCCCGTGCTGCCGCATTGCGCGATGTCCTCGCGGCTGCGATCGCCTGCGCCGCCTGCCGTTGCTCTTCCGCCTGGTACGCCGACAGCGCTTGGTTGAGAGTGGCGACAGCGTGGTCGGACGCTGCCTGCAACGTGGCCACCTGAGCGGCGACCGAAGCCTGGGCCGCGTCAGCGGCGGAGACGGCTTGATTGGCGATCGCCTGGAGTTGCTGAGCCTGCTGTTGATCAACAACTACCGTCCGCAACACATCCGCGCGCCCACGATTCACGATCGCGAGCATCGCCACGCCCTGCACCGAAACGGCGAGGTCGCGGTCGCCGGTCAACGCGCTCGCCGCTGCCTGATCGGTCGGATGCACATACAGATCGGCTGCGTAACCGGCCAGCTGCCCGCGCAATGCGCTCAGTTCGTCGGCGACCTTCGTGGCCGCCGTGGTCGCGGCCTCAGCGCGGGCCTGCAACGACACGAGGGCAGCGCGGGCGGCGTCGAGGCGGGTCGCGCCCGCCACCAAATTCGCTTGGACGGCGGCGGCTTGCGCTCGTACGGTCGCGAGCGTTTGTGCCGACGGCGCACCGTTCGGGCCTGAAGTCGCGGCCAAGGCGACCGGCGCGGTCACTCCCGGTAGCGGTGCCAAGAGCCCGACGACTGCCGCGCATACACCGGTCGCCCACAGCCCGATCGACCAGAGTGGGCGCAAGCGGAAGCGGCGGGCGATCACGGTTGAGCGAATCTCCCTCGGCGGGTGAGCGGTTCGGGCGATGGTATCCCGGGCTGCTTTCGGCCGGGTCACGCCAACCCGCGATAGGCACGGTCATCGCGTCCAGCCGGCGGCCACACGGGTAACCTGTGCTGAACGATTGTCCGCTCTGCCGAAGAGGCGATTCCCGCGTGTCCTCCACACCAGCCCATCCGTTTGCCGGATTTGGTGCAAACGAATGGCTCGTCGACGAGATGTACCAGCAGTTCTTGAAGGATCCGGGCGCGGTCGACAAAGCGTGGTGGGACTTCTTCGCCGACTACTCCCGCCGCAGTGCGAATGGCACGACCGAGGCGGCGCCAGCGAGCGCGCCGGCCAACAGCTCACCAGTTAACAGCGCGGCCAATGGCTCGGCCACGAATAGCTCGGCCACGAACGGCGCTCACGCCGCTTCGCCGTCCGCCCCACCTGCCCCACCCGCCCGGCCCGCCCCACCCACGCCGGCCGCAGCCCCGCCGGCAACGGCCACATCACTTGCGTCGGTGAGTCCGCCGACTACCGACCCCAGCCAAGCGAACAGCGGCCAAGTCAGCCTCGACGAGATAGTCGCGCTGAAAGGTGCAGCTGCACGCACGGTTGCCAACATGGAAGCCAGCCTCACCGTTCCGACGGCCACGAGTGTGCGCGACATTCCGGCGAAACTGGTGGCCGACAACCGGCTGGTGATGAACAACCACCTCAAGCGCGCCCGCGGCGGCAAGATCTCGTTCACCCACATCATTGGCTACGCGATCGTGAAAGCGGCCACCGCAATCCCGGAAATGAATGTGGCGTACACCGTCATCGCGGGCAAGCCGGGCGTCGTCCACCATCGCGACATCAACCTCGGCCTCGCGATCGACATGGTGAAAGACGATGGCAGCCGCCAGTTGCTTGTGCCGTCGATCAAGGCGACCCAAGATCTCGACTTCGCTCAGTTCTGGGCGGCGTATGAAGACGTGGTGCGGCGAGCGCGAATGAACAAGCTGACCGCCGACGACTTTGCCGGCACCACCATCACGCTCACCAACCCGGGCACGTTGGGCACGGTCAGTTCGGTGCCGCGGCTCATGCAGGGCCAGGGCGCCATCATCGGTGTCGGCGCGATGGAGTACGCGGCGCAGTTCCAGGGCGCATCGGCCGAGACGCTGGCGAATCTCGCGGTAAGCAAGGTCATGACGGTCACGTCGACGTACGACCATCGCGTGATTCAAGGCGCGCAGTCGGGTGAGTTCCTTCGGCAGATTCACCGGTTGCTGCTCGGTGAAGACGGCTTCTACGACGACCTCTTCCGCGCGCTGCGCATCCCGTACGAGCCCGTGCGCTGGGTGCAAGACATCGTCTCGACGCACGACGACGAGGTTGGCAAACCGGCTCGCGTCATCGAATTGATTCACGCCTACCGGGTGCGCGGGCACTTGATGGCCGACACCAACCCGCTTGAGTTCGAAATGCGGAAGCACCCCGACCTCGACATCGTCAATCACGGCCTCACGTTGTGGGATCTCGACCGCGAGTTTGCTACCGGTGGCTTTGGTGGCGTGCCGGTGATGAAACTGCGCGACGTTTTGGGCGTGCTGCGTGACGCCTACTGCCGCACGATCGGCATCGAGTACATGCACATCTCCGATCCGGAGCAGCGGCAGTGGATTCAAGACCATTTCGAACGTCCGCACATCAGAATCACCAGCGAAGAGCAGCTCTACATCCTGAACAGACTCAACGTGGCCGAGGCGTTCGAGACCTTCCTGCAGACCAAGTACGTGGGCCAGAAGCGCTTTTCGCTCGAGGGCGGAGAGACGCTGATCCCGCTGCTCGACACGGTCCTCGACGAGTCGGCACGACACGGCCTCGAAGAAGTCGTCATCGGCATGGCCCATCGCGGCCGCTTGAACGTGCTCGCCAACATCGTCGGCAAGAGCTACGGCCAGATCTTCCGCGAGTTCGACGGCAACATTGACCCGAAGTCGGCCCACGGCTCTGGTGACGTGAAGTATCACCTCGGCGCGCGCGGTCGCTATGTCTCACACGGCGGCACGTCGGTCGAGGTGTCCTTGGCATCGAACCCAAGCCACCTTGAGGCGGTCGACCCGGTACTCGAAGGCATCGTGCGGGCCAAGCAAGACATCGCCAACAAGGGTGCGGCCTATCCCGTGTTGGCCATCGCGGTTCATGGCGATGCGGCGTTCGCCGGGCAAGGCGTCGTCGCTGAAACCCTGAACCTGTCGCAGCTGCGCGGGTACCGCACTGGCGGCACGGTCCACGTTGTCGTCAACAACCAGGTGGGCTTCACCACATCACCGATGTCGGCTCGATCGAGCGTCTACGCCACTGATGTCGCGCGCATGATTCAAGCGCCCATCTTCCATGTGAACGGCGACGACCCCGAAGCGGCCGTTCGAGTCGCTCGACTCGCGTTCGAATTCCGACAGGCTTTCAAGAAGGACGTCGTCATCGACCTCATCTGCTATCGCCGGCGTGGTCACAACGAAGCCGATGACCCGTCGATGACGCAGCCGCTGATGTACAACCTCATTGATGCCAAGCGATCCATTCGCAAGCTCTACACCGAGGCGTTGATCGGCCGCGGCGACATCACGATCGACGAGGCTGAGGCCGCGTTGCGCGACTACCGCGGCCACCTCGAGAAGGCCTTCACCGAGACTCGCGATTCCAGTGACGTTCCGCATGAGCCGGAGATCACTGACATTGAGCCGGTCGCGGCGACTGACGTGCAGACGGCGATCAGCCTCGACGTCCTCAAGAAGATCGCTGACTCGCAGATAAATCTGCCGCCGGGCTTCACAGCGCACCCACGCCTGGTGCCGCAGCTGCAACGGCGCGCGGCAATGCTCAACGACGACGCCATCGACTGGGCGATGGGCGAACTCATCGCCATCGGCTCGTTGCTCCTCGACGGTCATCCGGTGCGGCTTGCGGGCCAAGACTCACGGCGCGGCACCTTCACCCAGCGGCACGCGGTGTTGATCGATCGGCAGAACGGCCATGAATACACGCCGCTCTCGCATCTCGACCCGGGCCAAGCGCCCTTCCACATCTACGACTCGTTGCTTTCTGAGTACGCAGCAGTGGGTTTCGAGTACGGCTACTCAGTCGCGCGCCCCGACGCGCTTGTCGCCTGGGAAGCTCAGTTCGGTGACTTCGCCGACGGCGCCCAAACGATTCTCGACGAGTTCATTTCGTCAGGTGAGCAAAAGTGGGGTCAACGGTGTGGTGTCGCGATGCTGCTGCCGCACGGATATGAAGGGCAAGGCCCCGACCACTCATCGGCTCGCGTCGAGCGCTACCTCCAGCTGTGTGCCCAAAACAACATGACGGTCGCCATGCCATCGTGCTCGGCGAGCTACTTCCACCTGCTGCGTTGGCAAACAAAGAATCCGCACCAACGACCACTGATCGTATTCACGCCGAAGTCGATGCTGCGCTCGAAAGCAGCCATGTCACCGGTGTCGGCCTTCGTCGGTGGTAACTGGGCGCCCGTGCTTGGCGATCCGCGACCACAGCAGCCCGACGACGTCCGCCGGGTGATTTTATGTTCTGGCAAGGTCGTGTGGGATCTCGTCGACGCCCGGGAAAAGCGCGCCCGCACCGACACCGCAATCCTGCGAGTCGAGCAGCTGTACCCGGTGCCGGTTGCCGAACTGACCGAAGCCGTGTCGAGCTATCGCAACCTGGAAGAAATCCTGTGGGTGCAGGAAGAACCGGCGAACATGGGCGCATGGGGGCACATGGCGCTGCGGTTGCACGCGCAGCTCGGCCGACCGATCACGCCGGTCACTCGCCCGGAGAGCTCGTCGCCGGCGACTGGGTCTCACCTGCGCAGTGAGCACGAGACCGAGATGCTGCTCGCGGCCGCGTTTCCCGAGTAGCGCTGATGTATTTCACCGATCGCGGCATCGAAGAACTCGAAGCGCGCCGCGGCGACGAACCGGTAACGCTGTCGTGGATTGCCGAGCAGTTACGCACCTTCGTCGATCTCCACCCTGAACACGAAATCCCGATCGAGCGCTTCGCAACGTGGTTGGCGCGCCTCGACGATGATGCAGATGACGATGCGGACGACGACTAGCTGCGGCTCGGCGATTAGCTGCGGCGCTGTTTTGCCTTATCCACAAGTACTTTCTGGACTATCCACCATCGCGAATTCCTTTCGGAAATTGTCAGTACCGGCGGATACGTTCGATGTGTGAGCAACTCCACCGCCTACCGTCATCCGGCCATCGAAGCAATGGCCGAGATGGCGGCTGCGCTCGATGAAGTCGGCGCGGCCTCGCTGTGGACGATGAATGTCGCCGAGCTCGCCGATGCCGTCGTCACGATGGAGCGACTGTCGCGCCGCGTTGCGGCGGCGCAGCTACGTGTGCTCGCGCAAGCTGATTCTGCCGGCGTGGCCGCGCAGACCGGCGCATCGTCGACTGCGGTGTGGTTGCGTTCGGTTGCCGACGTTCCCGTCGGCATCGGCAAAGCGCGCCTGACGTTGCATCGCGAGCTCACAAACCGAGACACGACGGCGCGCGCGTTCTCGGCCGGCGACATCAACCTCGAGCATGCGACGACCGTGGTGGCCGCGATAAATGCATTGCCGCCCGAAGCACCGGCCGCGCTGACCGACGAGATCGAGGCGTTGCTTGTCGATACCGCGCGAGAAGAAGGCACCCGCGCGGTGATGAGCCGATCGGCGCAGATCTTGCATCGGTACGCCCCCGACGTTCTTGCCGAACGAGAGCGACGCCAGCATGAAGACCGCTTCCTGACGTTGACGCAGCGGCGTGGCGGCATGCTCGGCATCCGCGGCTCGCTCGACAAGGAAGCCGGTGCCTTGGTGCTCTCCGTTCTTGCCTCGCTTGCGGCACCGGCGCCGGCGATCGACGGCACGCCCGACTTGCGTACAGGCGGTCAGCGCTACGCCGATGCATTGACTCAGCTCTGCCAATTGGTGACGCCGTCATTGCCGACCGTGCGCGGCGAGCGCCCCAACGTGCTGCTGACGATCAGCTTGGAAACCCTCAACAACGAGCTGGGCGCGAACCCGGGCTTGCTCGAGAACGGCACGCCCATCTCGGTCGGGGCGGCCCGCCGCATTCTGTGCGATGCAAACGTGATTCCGGTGGTGCTGGGCTCCGAAGGCCAGCCGCTCGAGGTGGGCCGCGCCACCCGCGTGGTACCCGTCGGGCTTCGGCGAGCGCTCATCGCCCGCGATGGCGGCTGTGCATTTCCTGGCTGCGATCGGCCGCCCTCATGGTGCGACGCCCACCATCGGATCTATTGGTCGGCCGGTGGCACCACCGATCTGTGCAATCTGTGTCTGCTCTGCAGCCACCACCACGACACCGTGCATCACGACGGCTGGGAGATCACGATGATCGGCGAGCGGCCGTGGTTCGTGCCACCGGCGTGGATCGACCCGACCCGAACGCCCCGACAGCACAGTCGGCACAAACTGCACGAGCTTCGTTGCTGAGCGACCGGTCGCTCACGGGTCGCGGCTGAGCGAGTTGTCGGTCACAGGGTTGCCGCTGACCGACTTGTCGGTCACGGGTTGACCACGACCTTGCCGAATACATCACCGGCTTCGAGAGCGGCGAGTCCGTCGCGCGTGTTCGCGAGTGGCAGCACGCGATCGATCAACGGCCGCACGCCGGTCGCGACAAGGAAGTCGATGAGTTCGACGAGCTCCTGCCGCGTGCCCATGGTCGAGCCAATGACGCGTAGCTGCTGAAAGAACACCCGGTTGAGTTCAGCTGGCGGCGATGCGCCACTCGTAGCGCCGCATGTGACCAACGTGCCGCCGGGTCGAAGGCTGCGCAGCGAGTGTGCCCAGGTCGCTGTCCCGACATTGTCAAACACAGCATCGACACGGACGGGTAGACGTGCACCGGGCTCGAAGGCCACGGCCGCGCCAAGGTCGACCGCACGGGCGCGGCGCTGCTCCGAACGGCTGGTCACCCAAACGCGCCGTCCGGCCGCCGTTGCAAGCTGGATAAGTGCCGTCGATACCCCGCCACCCGCGCCTTGCACGAGCACGGTGTCACCGGGCGCAGTAGCCGACTTGGCGACGAGCATGCGGAATGCCGTGAGCCACGCGGTCGGCAGGCACGCGGCCTCGTCGAAGCTGAGCACGGCCGGCATCGGCACCAGGTTCGCGGTCGGCACCGCAACGAATTCCGCAAGCGTTCCGTCGTATCGCTCCGACAAGAGGCTGCGCTGCGGGTCGAGAGTCTCATCGCCACGTCCGGCGGCGGCGTCGCCGATCACAGCATGGACGACGACGGCGTTGCCCTGTGCGTCGACGCCCGCCGCGTCACAGCCGAGGATCCTTGGCAATTCATCGGACCGCAGCCCGACGCCTCGAAGACTCCACAGGTCGTGATGGTTGAGGGCGGCCGCTCGCACCTGCACCACTGACCATCCGTCCGGCGACGACGGATTCCGCACCTCGCCGACCCACAACCCGGCCAGCGGATCGGCGGCGTCAAGTGACTGTGCGACGGCGGCCTGCATTCGATGGACGCTACGCCGACCGGCATGCGGCGTAGTGCACGACCCGTTTACCTGCCGGAAAGATGCGGCCATCATGATGACGTGATGCCGGGCGACCCCCGGACACACACCATCGCCGGGTCAGCTGGCCCTGTATCGCCTTGGCCGCCCGGCCATATTGGGAGGTTCCGTGACGCCGCTCCGCCTTCGACCCAAGACCAATGCTGCCGGCGTGTTCGCCATCGCGGCCGCGCTCATCATCACCGGCTGCAGCAGCAAGAAGACGACCCCGGCGAGCGCCTCGAGTAGCCCCGCCGCTGCTTCCAGCACCGCGGCGGCCAGTACGCCCGCAGCGGCGTCGGCCAGCACAACAGCCGCACCGAGCTCGGCAGCGGCAGCCGATCCGGCCTCGCTTGTGCCCGCCGCAATCAAGTCAGCCGGCACTTTGACTATCGCCTTAGACGCGACCTACCCTCCGAACGAGTCGCTCGACACCGACGGTAAGACGATCGTTGGAATGGACGCCGACCTCGGTGGAGCCATCGCCACCAAGCTGGGCTTGAAGGCGACGCTCTCGAATGTGACGTTCGATCAGATCATCCCTGGGCTCGCCGGCGGCAAGTACAACCTCGGCATGTCGTCATTCACCGATACCAAGGAGCGCGAGGCGAAGGTCGACTTCGTCACGTACTTCACAGCGGGCACCTCGGTGATGGTGCTGAAGGGGAATCCCGCGAAGGTCGCCGGGCCCGATGACCTATGTGGCCGCAAGGTGGCAATCGAGACGGGCACGACACAAGAACTCGTTGACATCCCGGCAAAGACGAAGACGTGCACTGACGCGGGCAAGAAAGCCATCACGCCGGTCGCCCTGGCCGACCAGAACGCGGCCAGCCTGGCCGTGCAGAGCGGTCGCGCCGATGCGACTCTGCTCGACTCGCCGGTTGGCGAGTACGCGGCGAAGCAGCCGGACGCCAAGTTCGAAGTCGCCGGCAAGTCGTACAACGACGCGCCGTACGGCATCGCGATTCCGAAGGACGCGGGCACCCTGAAGGACGCTGTGCTGGCTGCGCTCAAGGCGATGGTCGCCGACGGCTCGTACAAGCAGATCCTCGATAAGTGGGGCATCGCCGACGGGGCCATCGACACCCCCGTCATCAACGGCGCGACCAGCTAAGTACCTAGATGACTGCCGAGGTGCCCGCGTCGGAACGACCCGCTGATATCAGGGCGGTTCCGGCGCGGCACCCCGGCAGGTGGTTCGCGAGTGTGGTCGTTCTCGTCCTGCTGGCGATGCTGACGCATCTGCTGGTGACGAATAAGAACCTCGGCTGGCCCGTCGTACGGCACTACCTCTTCAATCCGATCGTGCGCCGAGTTGTCGTGACGACGATCGAACTGACAATCCTGGCGATGGTGATCGGCGTGCTCTTGGGCGTCGTGCTGGCAGTCATGCGACTCTCGAAAAATCCCGTGACGTCATGGGTCAGCTGGATCTACATCTGGTTCTTCCGCGGCACGCCGGTACTCGTCCAGATCATCTTCTGGTTCAACATCAACCTCCTCATCAAATCGTTCTCACTCGGGGTGCCGTTCGGTCCGACCTTCGTTTCATGGAAGGTCAACTCGCTGATCACACCCTTCGTCGCTGCGGTCCTCGCGCTTGGCCTCAATGAAGCGGCCTACATGGCCGAGATCGTGCGCGCCGGCCTATTGAGCGTCGATGAGGGCCAGACCGAGGCGGCCTACGCCCTCGGCATGACTCGGCTGAAAACGCTGGTCAGAATCGTGCTGCCCCAGGCGATGCGGGTCATCATCCCGCCGACCGGCAACGAAACAATTTCCATGCTGAAGACCAGTTCCCTCGCGTACATCATCGGCGTGCTTGAGCTATTGCGCGCCACCCAGAGCATCGCGGCCCGCAACCTCGAGACCATCCCACTGCTTCTCGTCGCGAGCATCTGGTACATCGTCATCACGTCCGTATTGACGGGCGGCCAGTTCTACCTCGAGCGGTACTTCGCCCGCGGGTCTTCGCGAATGATGCCGAGCACGCCTATCCAGATGATCCGAGCGAATCTGCTAGCCCTTGGTCGGAGGCGCCGGCGATGACGGGGTTAATGGTCGACGCGCAGCAGGTGCACAAGTCGTTCGGCGCGAACGAAGTACTGAAGGGCATCGACTTCAAGGTGTCGCCGGGTCAGGTTGTTTGTCTGCTCGGGCCGTCGGGATCGGGGAAGAGCACCTTCCTTCGATGCATCAACCATCTGGAGAAGATCAACGGTGGCCGACTCTATGTCGACGGCGAACTCGTCGGGTATCGACAGCAGGGCGACCGGTTGCACGAACTGCACGACAGAGAGATCGCGCGCAAGCGAACCGAGATCGGCATGGTCTTCCAGAACTTCAACCTCTTCCCGCACATGACGGCGCTCGACAACATCATCGAAGCCCCCTGCCAGGTGAAGGGCGAGTCGAAGGCAGCAGCCAGACAGCACGCGACCGAACTGCTCGACCAGGTGGGCCTTGCCGACAAAGCGTCGTTCTACCCGAGGCAACTCTCCGGCGGTCAGCAACAACGGGTCGCGATCGCCCGCGCGCTCGCCATGCGACCGAAGTTGATGCTCTTCGACGAACCGACCTCAGCCCTCGACCCCGAACTCGTCGGCGACGTGCTCGCGGTGATGCGCGCACTCGCGAAGTCGGGCATGACGATGATTGTGGTGACCCACGAGATCGGCTTCGCTCGCGAGGTCGCCGACACGGTCGTTTTCATGGACGACGGGGTGGTGGTCGAATCGGGTCCACCGAGCGAGTTGCTTGCCAACCCGCGCCACGAACGAACCAAGGCATTCCTCGCACAGGTTCTGTAGCTCGGCCAGTAGGCTCCACGTCCATGGAAGTCCGCGAACTCGCCGTCCCCGGTGCTTGGGTCTTCACCCCACGGCAGTTTCCCGACGACCGCGGCCTGTTCCTCGAGTGGTACCGAGCCGACGTCGTCGGCCGCACCATCGGCCACTCCTTCGCGATCGCCCAGAGCAACCAGTCGGTATCGCGCCGCGGCACTATCCGTGGCGTGCACTACGCCGATGTCCCACCCAGCCAGGCGAAGTATGTGTACTGCGCTTCGGGCGCGGTGCTCGACGTCGTCGTCGACATCAGGGCCGGCTCGCCGACGTTTGGCAAGGTCGACAGCGTGCGCCTCGACGACACCGACCGTCGGGCGGTGTACATCTCCGAGGGGCTCGGCCACGCGTTCATGGCACTCACCGACAAAGCCACTGTCACTTACCTCTGCTCCACCGGCCACGCACCCGACCGCGAACACGGCATCAGCCCACTCGATCCGTCCCTCAACATCCCGTGGCCAGCCGGCGTTGAGCCTGTGCTCTCGCCCAAGGATCGCGATGCGCCGAGCTTGGCCGAGGCGGCCGAACGCAGCCTGCTGCCGACGTACGCCGAATGCTTGGCCTACTACGCCTCGCTGCACCACCCGCGGGGCTGACCCGCGCCGCAGTTCGAGCAAGCCGCAGTTGGAGCAAGCAGACTTGAGCACCGGCATGACCACGGTTGACCACCACGTCGCGGTGCTGGCGAGTACCACCCTGCAGCCAGTCCCGCTGGTTCCCGAGATCGTGCTGCATTGCGCCGCCAACGCCTACGACGTCTGGACCCGCACCAGCGGCGGCGACGAATCGGCGCCGATGCCGTTCTGGTCGTTCCCGTGGGCCGGCGGCCAGGCAGTCGCGCGCTACCTTCTCGATCACCCGCAGACGGTGCGGGGCCGCAGCGTGCTCGACCTCGCCGCCGGATCTGGCCTCGTGGGTATCGCCGCCGCCCTCGCGGGAGCCAGCCAGGTGACGGCGAACGACATCGATCCCTACGCCACCGCCGCGCAAGAGTTGAACGCGCGCGCGAATGGCGTCACCCTTGTCACCTTGACCGCCGATCTGCTCGGCGGCGACGTTGCCGAAGTGGACCTGCCGGCCGCCGACATCGTGCTGGCGGGTGACGTGTGTTACGAGCGCGAGCTCAGCGACCGCATGCTGGCATTCCTGCTCCGATGCCGCGCCCGGGGCGCCGACGTCCTGCTCGGCGATCCCGGTCGCACCTACCTGCCGCGCGAGCACCTGAACCCCATCGCCCACTACGACGTGCCGACGACCCTCGAACTCGAAGACCGCCAACTCAAGCCCACAACGGTCTTCCGTCTCCGCTAGAAGCGACGCGGCCGGGGGTAGTACCGCGCAATCACCCGACCCACAACCAAAACATCAGGCAGGACGCCGAAGGCGCGGCTGTCGTCGAGACCGGCGGCGCCGTTGTCAGACAACAGCCACCACCCGTCGTCCTCGCGTCGTATCGCTCGCTTGACCAGCAGCAGTCCTTCGACGTGCGGACGACGCGCCACGACCACATCCCCGACCCTTATGCGTGCCGACGCCGATACCACCAGGCAGTCGCCGGGCCGAAGGGCGGGAAGCATCGAGTCGCCGGTGACGACGAAACGGGTGCACCGCCAATGACGCGGCTCGCGTAGCCAGCGGAACCGCTGCAACGCAACCTCACCTCCCGCGCGGTTGGGCCCCACGATGGCGGGGGTAGTGTCCAGGCAGATCATGTAGTCGCCGCCGAACGAGTGCTTCCGGAGGAAGTCGATGAACCTGCTGGCCCGAATTCTTACGCCCAAGACTGTCGTGCACGCGCATTGCGACCTGCCGTGTGGTGTCTACGATCCGGCGCAGGCGCGCATCGAGGCTGAGTCGGTCAAAGCCATCATCGAGAAGTACCAGGCGAACGAAGACCCCGCGTTTCGCACGCGCGCGCTCATCATCAAGGAGCAGCGAGCCGACCTGGTCAAGCATCACCTGTGGGTGCTGTGGACCGACTACTTCAAGCCGAACCACCTCGAGGCGCACCCCGAGTTGCACACGTTGTTCTGGGACGCGACCAAGCTGGCCGGCGCGGCCGGCGCGAAGGGGCAACAAGACCCGGCCGTTGCCCAGCAGCTACTCGACAAGATCGCCGAGATCGACACCATCTTCTGGGCGACGAAGAAGGCCTAGTCGCCCCCCTTTTTGGGACCAAGAATGTGTAGTGGGCGAGCAAGAATGGGTAGTGGGCGACCAAGAATGTGTAGCCGCGGGTGATCCGGGCGGCCGAGCCACGCGACGTCCCGACGATTTTGGCGTTGATCAAAGAGCTCGCGACGTACGAACGCGAGCCCGACGCGGTCGAGACCGCGGAGGCTGGCCTCGCGGCGGCGCTGTTCGCGGCCGAGCCGGCGGTGTTCGCGCTGATGGCCGAGCTCGACGGTGATCGCGACGACGACGATCGCGGCGGTGATGATTCGCCGACGGTCGGTTTCGCGCTGTGGTTCCGCTCGTTCTCGACCTGGGTGGGCAGACATGGTGTGTACATCGAAGATCTGTACGTCCGCCCGGAGTTTCGCGGTCAGGGGTACGGCCGCGAATTGTTTAACGCGCTCGTCGCGATTGCGGACGAGCGCGGCTATGGGCGCGTTGAGTGGGCCGCCCTCGACTGGAACGAGCCGGCCCACCGCTTCTACGAGGCGCACGGCGGTCGGCGGCTCGATGAGTGGACGACCTGGCGCCTCGACCGTGCCGCCCTGCCGTGATCACCGTGCCCTGATCACCGTGCCCTGATCACCGTGCCCTGAGCAGCGGACCGCGCTGCAGGGTGTAGCCGCACGCCGCGGGGGTACCGTGGACGCAGCCCCACTCGCAAGGAACAGGAGTTCGTGACCGTGTCGACCACCGAGGGAATCCCCTCGCAGGCAAGGCCAGCCGACAGCTACGCCGCCGCACCCGAACCCATTCGCGACATCGTGTCGGTACGACTGCCAGCGTCGGCCGCCTACCTCGCAGTACTGCGCACCACCACGGCGAGTCTGGCCGCCCGCCTCGACTTCACTCTTGATGAGATCGAGGACCTTCGGATCGCGGTCGACGAAGCATCTTGCCTGCTGCTCGCCGGCGCGGACCCGGCCAGCGACCTTGTCTGCGAATTCGAACTGCAGGCTGACGCGTTGCGCATTGCCGTGTCGGCCGTCACCGGCGACGGGGTCGCGCTCGAGCGTGATTCGTTCGCGTGGACCGTGCTGACCGCGTTGGCCGGTGTCGTCGACGCCTGGACCGACAGCGATGGCCGGCAGACCATTGCCCTGGTGAAGCGTCGGTCCCATGAGGTCTCCGCGTGAGCAACGGAGCCAGCGTTCACCCAGACGGCACTGAAGTCACCCAGCCGGTACAGGATGACGCCACCGCACCACCCGAGGCCATCGCACCTGTGGTGGTGACGACGCCTCGGTCCGAACAGGCCGTCCGCGACCGTTCGCGCGCCCGCGAACTCTTCGCCATGATGGTGGCGCTGCCCGAAGGGTCGGCCGAGCGGAACGCGATTCGCGATCAGCTTGTCGAGAGCCACCTGCCGCTGGTCGAGTACCTCGCCCGCAGGTTCCGCAACCGCGGTGAGTTGCAGGACGATCTCGTACAGGTCGCGACCATTGGGCTCATCAAGTCGGTCGACCGGTTCGACCTCGAACGCGGGGTCGAGTTCTCCACCTATGCAACGCCCACCATCGTCGGCGAGATCAAGCGGCACTTCCGCGACAAGGGCTGGGCTATTCGAGTGCCGCGGCGGTTGCAAGAACTGAAGCTGTCGCTAGCGAAGGCAACCAGCGAACTGTCGCAGCGAAACGGGCGCTCGCCCACGGTCGCCGAGCTCGCGACCTTCCTCGGCATGAGTGACGAAGATGTGCTCGAGGGTCTCGAATCGGCCAACGCCTACTCGACCGTGTCACTCGACACACCCGAAAGCGGTGACTCCGACGCCCTTGCCGTCGCCGACACGTTGGGCGTCATCGACGAGTCACTCGAAGGCGTCGAGTATCGCGAATCACTGAAACCACTTCTCGATCAGCTGCCGCCACGCGAGCGCCGCATCTTGCTTTTGCGCTTCTTCGCCAACATGACGCAGTCGCAGATCGCCATCGAGCTCGGCATCTCGCAGATGCACGTATCGCGACTGCTCGCGCGAACGCTCGCGCAACTTCGCGAAGGCTTGCTCGTCGAAGAGTGACCTAGTCCGCCGTGAGTCAGACCGAGTCGAACGACCTCGACGTTGCCGGTGCCAGCAACCCGACCAACGCGACCGCCGTGCACGCCACGAGCGGGACGCCAACCGCGGCGCCGCCGTTGCCACTCAGCCCGATTCCGATCGGCAGGCCGATCAGTTGCGTCAGCACCGCCGGCGACCGCGCCCATCGGCGGCGGCGCATGAGAGCGCGCACCACTAGGCCGAGGAACACCGCCCCGACAGCCGCCATCGCCACCACACCCCATGAGTCCGCCACACTTTGCGGGCGGTGCCCGGACGCTTGGTAGACGGTGAGGCCGATGGCCGCCACAGCCAACGCGATCGCCTCGATGCTGTTGGCCGCTACCGCCACCACCAGCAGGACGCCGCGTGGCTCGCGTTTCGGCTCAGCTGACGGCGGCACGACGCGACCATAACCGCCCGCGACGATCATGGCGGCCTGGGGGCGTACCCTCATCCAATGAGAGCGCTGCTCGTGGCCAACCAAAACGCCACCGCCATGACACCTCGCAAGCGCGACGTCATCGTGAGCGCGCTTGGCAGTGAGCTGAAGATCGACGTCGCCGAGACCGCGTCCCGCGGGCACGCAGCCGATCTCGCCGAACAGGCCCGTCTCGACGGATTCGACCTGGTGGTCGCGATCGGTGGCGACGGCACCGTCAACGAAGTGGTAACCGGCCTGCTGCGCGCCGGAGTGGGTCCCGACACGCCGCGGCTGGCCGTCGTCCCCGCCGGCAATGCGAACGTGTTCGCACGCGCGCTTGGCCTGCCGGCCGAATCAATCGAGGCCACCGGCGCCATGATCGAACGGCTTCGGGCCGGGCGCGAACGTCGTATCGGCCTCGGCACCCTCGTGGCCGGCGACGTGCATCGGTGGTTCACCTTCTGCGCCGGCTTCGGCCTCGATGCCGAGATCGTCGCGGCGGTCGAGCAGCGGCGCGTCGCAGGTGCGAAGGCAACTCCGTCGCTGTTCATGCGCACCGGCCTGCGCCAGTTCGTGCGAACCAACCGCCGGCACCCCGCGCTCACGCTTGAGCCACCCGATGCCGCGTCGGTCGAGGGCGTCTTCATGGTGATCGTCACCAACACCACCCCCTGGACCTACTTCGGGGACCGTCCGCTCGAACCCACCCCCGACGCGTCGTTTGACACGGGCCTCGACGCCTTCGCCCTCAGCCGACTGGGCACCCTGTCGACCGCCGCGAACCTCCGGCGGCTACTCGTGGGCGGCCCGACTCCGCGAGGCCGGCACATCTCGTCGTTTCACGACCTGCCCGAACTCACGCTCCGCACCAGCCGGCCGGTGCCGGTCGAGGTCGATGGCGAGTACCTCGGCGAATACGCCGCCATCACCTTGTCGTCGGTTCCCGCGGCGATCTCGGTCATCGCCTGACCGACGCCGCTCCTGACCGATTCGCGGGGCCGATGTGGCGCATCCCACAGCCCGAAATCGCCGAGCACCGCCAAATTCGCCAAATAGACCAGCCGCGAGCCTTGCGAACCGATCAGCCGCCTGGTTAAGTCGAGGACGCGGCAACCCGCACGATGCCGAGGTGTCGGGTGACTCGGCTCGTGAATGCGTTCACAAGATGTTCGACGCTGACGCGACGGGGTAGACGATCTCTGTCGCATTGACGCACGGCCGCACTGAAGCACACCGCCTACTGAGGAGATGGACGCATGGACTGGCGCCACCGCGCTGCGTGCCGAGACGAAGACCCTGAACTCTTCTTCCCGATCGGCAACACCGGCCCAGCCCTGCTCCAAATCGAGCAAGCCAAGGCGGTCTGTCGCCACTGCCCGGTTGCCGAGCCCTGCATCGCTTGGGCGCTTGAGACCGGCCAGGATTCAGGTGTCTGGGGCGGCTTGTCCGAAGACGAGCGACGCGCATTGAAGCGTCGCGGCGCCCGGCTGCGGCCGCAAACCGTCTAGCTGCGGTCGGTTCCTTCGGTTGAGGAGCCCGCGCTCGAGGGCACGGGGATTCGCAACGTCGCGAGCGTGCCGCCACCCGCTCGCGCCTGGACCTCGATCCGACCGTTCAGGTCGCCCTCCACGAGCGTTCTGACGATCTGCAGTCCTAGCCGTGGCGACGCCGACAACGAAAAGTCGATCGGCAGCCCCGCACCATCGTCGGCCACCGCGATCTCCAGTTCGTGATCGTGTCGGCGAGCGGCCACTTCGACCACTCCTGCCCGGCCGCGCAAGCCATGCTCCAGCGCGTTCTGCAGCAACTCGGTCAAGACCATCGACAGCGGGGTCGCTAGGTCGGTGGGGAGTTGCCCGAACGATCCGACTCGGGTGACCAACGACGCCGATTCGGGCACGGAGACTTCACCGACCATCGCGATGAGCCGGTCGGCGACCTCGTCGAAGTCGATCGGGCCGTCGAGTGTCTGCGACAGCGTCTCGTGTACGAGCGCGATTGCCTTCACCCGGCGCACCGCCTCCTCGAGCGCGGCCCGACCCTCCGGCAGTTCCATCCGGCGGGCCTGCAGCCGCAGGAGCGCAGCCACGGTCTGCAGGTTGTTCTTCACCCGGTGATGGATCTCGCGGATGGTCGCGTCCTTACTCACGAGCGCGCGTTCGCGCCTGCGCAGATCGGTCACGTCGCGCAGCAACACCAACGTGCCCACCCGCTCGCCGCCGGGCAGCAGCGGGATGGTCCGCAACTTCAACGCCACCCCACGGGCCTCGATTTCCACGCTAGATTCGCGGCCATACCCGCCACCGGCCAGCCAGCTGATCGACTCCTCGACGGGCCCTTCGGCAGGTGCAAGACCAGCCGTTACGGCGCCGAAGTCAGTGCCGACCAGATCGCCGGTCCAGCCGAGACGGCGATAACCGGAGACCGCGTTCGGACTCGCGTAGCTGACCCGACCCTCGGCGTCCAGCCGTACGAGACCGTCGCCGGCACGGGGCGATGAATCGGAGTCGACCTCGCCGGCAGGAAACGGGAAGCGGCCCTCCGACACCATGCGAGCCAGATCAGCCGCGCTCGCGAGGTAGGTCAGCTCGAGCCGACTCGGCGTGCGAGCCGTTGCGAGGTTCGTGTGCCGCGCCACAACCGCAATGATCTCGCCGTCGCGACGAACCGGGATCGTCTCCTCCCGCACAGGTACTCCGTCGCCCCACTCGGGATCGCCCTCGCGACAGATGCGACCCTCCCGCCAGGCGCGGTCAACCAACGGCCGCTTGCCATCGGCAAGGCGCTGCCCAACCTTGTCTTCGACGTAGGCGGTCTGCGCGGTGACCGGCCGAATTTGCGCGACAGCAACGAATCCGGCGGGCTCGGCCGTGCTGTTCCCGTTGGTCCGGACCCACAGCAACAGGTCGGCGAACGAGAGGTCGGCGAGCAGCTGCCACTCACCGACGAGAAGGTGCAACCAATCGAGGTCGGCATCAGCCAGCGTTGTGTACCGCCGCACCAGGCTGACCAGATCAGGGACGGCGGGCCGGTCGACGCCGGATCCAGTTGTGCCGGACGGCGGGGGTTCGGCGCTGTTTGGTTCGTCGCTGTTCAGTCTGGCGCTGCTTAGTTCGGCGCCGTTTAGTCGGGGAGGCGTAGGCCGCTGGTGGTGTCGAACAGGTGCAGGCTGGCGGTCTTGGGACGTAACCCGATCACGTCACCCTTCATCGGGATCGCGGC
>Ga0209890_10000441_pt1 | contig 19308 bp, 16 predicted proteins | sample OrgsoiDNA2013049_FD_185799 | JGI IMG/M metagenome (GOLD analysis project Ga0209890, IMG submission 185799) | Permafrost soil microbial communities from the Arctic, to analyse light accelerated degradation of dissolved organic matter (DOM) -... | ecosystem: Environmental > Terrestrial > Soil >...
TGAATGTAGTCGCGGATGCAGGTGCCGTCCGGCGTCGGATAGTCGGTGCCAAACACGTCGATCTTGGGCCGCTTGCCGAGCGCCGCTTCGCAGGCGACCTTGATCAGATGGGTCGCTGCCGGGCTCGATTGCCCGGTGCGCAGCTTCGGATCGGCGCCGGCGACGTTGAAGTAGCGCAACACCACGAAGCGCAGCCCATGGGCGGCGCCGGCATCGTGCAGCATGATCTCCGACATCAGCTTCGAGCTGCCGTAAGGCGAGATCGGCGCCGTGGGCGCGTCCTCGCGCACCGGCACCTGCTCGGCATTGCCGTAGACGGCGGCGGTCGATGAAAAGATGAACTGCTGCACGCCGGCCTTGATGGCGACGTCGAGCAGGGCGCAGGTATTCATGGTGTTGTTGCTGTAATAGCCGAGCGGATCGCGCACCGAATCCGGCACCACGATCGATGCGGCGAAATGGATGATGGCGGTCACGCCATGGCGGGCAAGCGTCTGCGCCACCAGATCGCGGTCGCCGGTCGAGCCGGCGACGAACGGGACCTTGCCGGGCACGAGAAAGCGAAATCCGGTCGACAGGTTGTCGAGCACGACCACCGGCTCGCCGGCGTCGACCAGCTCGTGCACCATGTGGCTGCCGATATAGCCGGCCCCGCCCGTGACCAGGATCGTCATGACCCATGCCCCTCGAATGCTTGCGCCGTCTTACCGGCCGACCGTGAAAGAGCGCTTAGGCCGTACGGCAAGCGGTCATGGTTATGGCGGTCATGCTTAATGCTCGGTATATGACGCCGGCAGAGGCACTATGGCCAGTATTCTCTTCATCAAGACCTCGTCGCTCGGGGATGTGATTCATCACATGCCGGCGCTGACCGAGGCGCGCAAAGCCCGCCCCGACGCGAGATTCACCTGGCTGGTGGAGGAGGCCTTTGCGCCGCTGGTCCGCCTGCATCCAGCGGTCGGCGAGGTTGTTCCGGTGGCATGGCGGCGCTGGCGAAAATCGCTTCTTTCGCCGGCAACGCTCGGCGAGATTACCGGCAGCCTGCGCGCCATCCGGGCGCCGCGCTACGACGAGATCGTGGACAGCCAGGGCCTGCTGCGTTCCGCCGTCATCGCCCGCCTCGCGCATGGGCGGCGCCACGGCTACGACGCCGCAAGCATCCGCGAACCGCTCGCCGCGATGTTCTACGACGTCCGCCACAGCATCAGCCGCGACCTCCATGCGGTGGAGCGCAACCGCATCCTCAGCGGCCTGGCGCTCGGCTATGCGCCGCAGGGCGCGCCCGATTTCGGGCTCGACCGCGCGCGCTTCGGAGCGCCAACGGAGCGCTATGCCGTGCTGCTGCACGCCACGGCACGGCCGGAAAAGCAATGGCCGGAGGCGCATTGGATCGCGCTCGGCCACGCGCTCGCAGGTCAAGGCATCGATATGGTGCTGCCGTGGGGTACGGATGCGGAGCGCGCGCGTAGCGAACGCATCGCCGCCGCACTGCCGCGCGCGCGCGTTCCCGAACGGGCGCCGCTCGACGCGGTCGTCCGCCTCATTGCCGGGGCGCAATTCGTGGTCGGGGTCGATACCGGGCTGCTGCATCTCGCCGCCGCGCTCGGCGTTCCGCTGGTCGCGATTTTTGCCGGCAGCAAGCCCGGACTAACCGGTCCGGTCGGCAGCGGACCGCTCGCCGTGCTCGGTGCGCAAGGCGCAGCGCCTTCGGTTGAGGCTGTCGCAGAGGCGGTCGCGCGCATCGCGCGCTAAGCGCGCTTACGCCGCGCCGGCGCGCAACAGATCGTGGATGTGGATGACGCCGACCGGCTTGCCGCCCTCGACCGCGAACAGCGCGGTCACTTTGGTCGAATTGAGAATTTCCAGCGTCTCGCTGATGAGCTGATCGGGCCGCACCGTTTTCGGCGCGCGCGTCATCACGTCGTCGACGCGCGCATCGAGCAGATTGTTGCGCATATGGCGGCGCAGGTCGCCGTCGGTGATGATGCCGACCAGCAGGCCGCGCGCATCGATGATGCCGACGCAGCCGAAGCCCTTGGCGGACATCACGAGGATGGCGTCGGACATGCGCGCGCCGAGCGGCGCCAGCGGCACGGACTCGCCGGTGTGCATGAGCTCGCGCACCACTTTGAGCAGCGCGCCGAGCTTGCCGCCCGGATGCAGCAAGCCGAAATCCACCGCGGTGAAGCCGCGGCTTTCCAGCAGCGCGATCGCCAGCGCGTCGCCGAGCGCCAGCTGCATCAGCGAGGAGGTAGTCGGCGCCAGATTATGCGGGCAGGCCTCGCGCGCCTGCGGCAAAGCGAGCACCACGTCCGCGGTTGTCGCCAGCGTCGAGTCGGCATTGGCGGTCATTGCGATTAAGCCGATGCGGAAGCGGCGCGAGTAATCGGTGAGATTTTTCAGCTCCGCCGTCTCGCCCGACCACGACAGCGCAATGATGACATCGTTGTTCGCGATCATGCCGAGGTCGCCATGGCTCGCTTCGCCCGGATGCACGAACAGCGCCGGCGTTCCGGTGGAGGCGAAAGTGGAGGCGATCTTACGCCCGACATGGCCGGATTTGCCCATGCCGGTCACGATCACCCGACCTTGCGCGGCGCGGATCAGGTCGACCGCCGCGGCGAAGCTCGCGCCCAGACCGTCGCGCAGCGCGCTGGCGAGCGCATCGATGCCGCCGCCTTCCGCGTCGAGCGTGCGCAAAGCGGAATCGATCGCCGCCTGCGCGCGGGTGCTGCTCATATCGGCGGCTTTAAGTCTGGCCATGCGGGGGTCGCAATCGTTTATTGACGGCGGATTTGATAGCACGGAACGGGCCGCGCGTCAGGCTTGAGGAGGGCCAAACGTTAATGCGCGGCTATGCAGGAATTAACGGCCTTTCCGCAGCACCTCGCGCACGCTCGCCAGCACGATCTCAACCGCGACATCGGCGGTGCTTCGGTGGCGCACCGCGTCGTTACCCTCGGTGCGCGCGCGCTTGACCGCCGCTTCGTCGCCGGGCGGCTCGATGATGGCGGCGATTGGATTGAGTGGCTTCCAGTGCCACGGGCTGGTCGGGCCGAAAATCGCGACCGTCGGCGTGCCGATCGCCGCCGACACATGCATCAATCCCGAATCATTGGTCACCGCCACGTCGGCCGCTGCCATCGCCAGGATCGCGTTGCGCAAATCGGGGCCGGTGAGATCGCGCACGTTGGCGCCGCCGGCCGCGGCGATCTCTTTGGCGAGCGGCGTCTCGTTCGGCCCGCCCAGCACCCAGACCGTCGCGCCGTCGTTCACGAGCGCGCGCGCCAGCGCCGCGTAGTGACCGACCGGCCAGGCCTTGCCTTCGCCGACTGCGCCGGGCGACAGCGCGACGATGGGCCGCGTGTCGCTTTCAAGCCCGCGCCGCGCGCGCCAGCGCGCGACCTCGTCCGCCGGCACCTTCAATTCGGGCAGTGGCCATTCGGCCGGCAAGGTGGCGCCTTTGGCCATGGCGAGAGCGCCCATCTGATCGATCATGCGCGGCAATTTGCGCTCGCCCCAACGCACGTCGTTGAGCAGGCCGAAGCGGAATTCGCCGGCGAAGCCGGTGCGCAGGGGAATGCCGGCGAGGAATGGCGCCAGCGCGGCCTTCCACTTGCGCGACATGACCAGCGCTTGTCCGTAATTCTCTTCCCGCAGTCTCCTGGCCAGTTGCTGTTGCAGAGTGACGCCGAGACGCCGCCGCGGCAGGTCGATGACGATCACTTGCCGGATACCGGGCATGTAATCGGCGAGGGGCGCGCACAGCGTGCTGCTGACCATATCCACCGGCCGTTCGGGCGCGACGCTGCGCAGCAGCTTCACCACCGAATGGCAGCGCACGAAGTCCCCGATCCAGACATAGGGGACGATCAGGATCGGACTGGCCGCGGGGGTTGAATTAGACGTCATTATTTGGCGGCCGCCCGTCCATCCGGCATGCGTTCCAGCCTTGCAGGACAGGCGTTAGCCTGCGGCAGGCCAAACTGTCCAGCCGCAATTTTTACCGTATCCTGAGCCATTTACGGGGAAATACGCCCTAACATTGCGCCGGTCCACGGACTGGGGCAAAGCTTTGCTGGGACGAAGGATTGGGCATGTTTTTGGTCACCGGCGGGGCCGGTTTCATCGGATCGAATGTGGTGGCCAGCCTCAACGAGGCGGGCGCGAGCGACATCGTGGTCAACGACCTGCTCGGCCAGGACGACGCCAAATGGCGCAATCTGGCCAAGCGCCAGGTGGCCGACCTGGTGCCGCCGGCCGAATTGATGGCCTGGCTCGACGGCCGCAAGCTCGATGCCGTCATCCACATGGGCGCCATTTCCGACACCACCGCCACCGACGGTGACCTGGTGATGGAGAACAATTTCCGCCTGTCGCTGCGCCTGCTCGACTGGTGCACGGCCACCCGCACGCCGTTCATCTACGCCTCTTCGGCGGCGACCTATGGCGACGGCAGCCAAGGCTTCGACGACAACTGGTCGCTGGAAGCGTTGCGCAAGCTGCGCCCGATGAATCTCTACGGCTGGAGCAAACATTTGTTCGATCTCGCCGTGGTCGATCGCTTCGTCAAAAAAGAAAAGCTCCCGCCGCATTGGGTGGGCTTGAAGTTCTTCAATGTCTACGGCCCGAACGAATATCACAAAGGCCACATGGCGAGCGTGCTGGCCAAGGTGTTCGATGAGGCCAAGGCCGGCAAGCCGGTGCGGCTGTTCAAATCGCATCGCGACGGCATCGCAGACGGCGACCAGCGGCGCGACTTCATCTATGTGGACGACGCCATTGCGGTGCTGCGTTGGCTGCTCGACGCCACGTCGGTCAGCGGCATTTTCAATGTCGGCACCGGCAAAGCCGAAAGCTTCCGCGACATGATCGGCGCCATGTTCAAGGCGCTCGGCCGGCCGGCCAATATCGAATATATCGAGATGCCGGACGCGATCCGCGGCCAATACCAGTATTTCACGCAAGGAAGTGTCGAGAATTTGCGCCGCGCCGGCTATAACGCCGGCTTCACCCCGCTCGAGGCAGCCGTCGGCCACTACGTCACCGGCTATCTCGACCGCGAAGATAGATACCGTTAGCGCCATGTTTGACTTCGACAAGCATCTTTCCGCGCTGGCCGAGCAGACCGTGCTCTGCGTCGGCGATCTGATGCTTGATGAATTCGTCTATGGCGAGGTCACGCGCATCTCGCCGGAAGCGCCGACCCCGATCATCGCGGTCAAGCGCACCGAATCGATGATCGGCGGCGCCGGCAATGTGGCGCGCAATCTGGTCGCGCTCGGCACGCGCTGTATTTTCGTTGGCGTCGTCGGCGATGACGATGCCGGGGGCGAATTAAAAAAAGAGCTGGCGAAAATACCGCGGATCGACGCGCACCTGGTGACCGATGTCGGGCGCCGCACGACCCGCAAGGTGCGCTTTGTGTCCGAACATCATTCGGCTCACTTGCTGCGCGCCGACTGGGAGCCTGCTTCGCCCGTGGATTCCAAAAGCGAAGACGCGCTGATCGGCCACGCGATCAAGGCGATGCCCAAAGCAGGCGCGGTGGTGCTGTCCGATTACGCCAAGGGCGCGCTCACCCCGCGCGTCATCCGCGCCGTCATCGATGCCGCCAACAAAGCCGGCAAGCCGGTGGTGGTGGATCCGAAAGGCCGCGACTACGGCATCTACAAGGGCGCCACGCTGATCACGCCGAACCGGCAGGAACTCGCCGATGCGACCCACTCACCGGCACAGACCGACGATCAGGTCGCGGCGGCCGCGGCCGAGCTTGGCCGCAAGCTGGGCACGAAAGCGGTTCTGGTGACGCGGAGCGAAGCCGGCATGACGCTGGTGGGCGAGGGCGCGCCTATTCACGTTCCAGCCTATCCGGTGCGCGTGCGCGACGTCTCTGGCGCCGGCGACACTGTGGTGGCGGTGCTCTCCGCCATGCTCGCGATGCGGGCCGATTTCGAATCCGCCATGCGCGCGGCCAATGCTGCGGCTGCGGTCGTGGTCGGCAAGCGCGGCACCGCGACGCTCTCTGTTGCGGAATTGCGCTCGCGCATCTTGCCGGCGGCGACGCTGGCGCCCGAGGAGAAAATCGTGTTCGACTGGGTGCTGCTCGACGAGCACATTGCTGAATGGCGGCGGCAGGGCTTGCGGGTCGGCTTCACCAATGGCTGCTTCGATCTGCTGCACCCCGGGCACGTCAAATTGCTGGCTGGCGCGCGCGCGGCCTGCGACCGCTTGGTGGTGGGCTTGAACGGCGACGCCTCAGTCACGCGGCTGAAAGGCGAGGGCCGTCCGGTGCAGCCCGTGCAGTCGCGCGCCGAGGTGCTGGCCGCGCTTGAGGCGGTCGATCTGGTCGTCGTGTTCGACGAAGATACCCCGGAAAAACTGATCGCGCGCGTGAAGCCGACGGTGCTGGTCAAGGGCAGCGACTACAAGCGTGAGGACGTGGTCGGTCACGCCATCGTCGAGAAGCTGGGCGGTCAAGTGATCCTGATCGACATCGTGCCCGGCCACTCGACCAGCGCCATGGTGGAGCGCTCGCGCGCGCCCAAGAAGCGCTAATTAGGCTTCCGCTTGACCGGCTGGCTCGCCGGCGGCAGCCAGTCTTGCGTTTCTTCGTAGCGCTTGGCGTAGCGGTAGAACGTGCCTTCGAAATTGCCCAACGCGATGACGAAGCCGGCCCAGCCGTCGATGAATCCGAGCTTGAAGATGTAGTGCTTGAGGAACGACCACAAGCCGTGGCCGAGCGCGCCCGCCATCGAGACGCGTTTGCCCGCGAGCTTGGGCGCGCCGAGCGTGGAGTAGCGGTTCATCTTCTTGATGACCTCTTCCAGATTGCGGAAGGGGAATTGCCAGACTTCGTTGGTCAGCGTGCCGGCCGGCTTGCCGTTCAGGATTTCGTAGCCCTCGTGCACCGGCTCGAGTGTGTAGCGCATACTGCCTTTGCGAAAGAGCTGCGGCTGGCGGAAGTTCGGATACCAGCCGGAGCCGCGAATCCAGCGGCCCATCATGTAGCTGCGCCGCGGCACCCGGTAGACATCGTGTGGGGCCGAGCCGGCGAGCAGGCCGAGGATTTCGTCGCGCACCGCTTCGGTGCAGCGCTCGTCGGCGTCCAGGCTGAAGACCCAGTCGTATTTGCAGGCCTCGATGGCGCGGTTGCGCAATTCGCCGAAGCCGTTGAACGGCACCTCCACCACGCGCGCGCCCAGCGAGGTAGCGATCTCGGCGGTGCGGTCGACGCTGAACGAATCGAACACGACCACCTCATCGGCCCACAGTACGCTGGAAACGGCTGCCGCGATTTTTTCCGCCTCGTTATAAGTCAGGATATAGGCTGATATCTTCTGCATGGTCCGATCGACGCCTGTTGCGGGACTAGGAACGGTGGCAAGTTAACATTGGGGAGCGGGCACGCCCTAGGGGTTTGTCGCGGTGCGCGACATCGGCTAAAGCCTGACAATCCAGAGGACGCCAGTGGCCGAGCTGATTTCCGTCATCGTCACCACCTATAACCGCGAGGATGCGCTCGAAGCGGTGCTGCGCTCGCTTGGGCGCCAAACCGACCGGGTTTTCGAGGTTGTCGTGGCCGACGACGGTTCGACTGCGGCTACCGCCGCGGTGATCGATGCTTGGAAGGGGAAGGTCGGCCGCTGCCTCGACCACGTCTGGCACGAGGATCGTGGGTTCCGCGCGGCGGAAATCCGTAACCGTGCGATTCTGACGTCGCGCGGCGCCTACTGCATCTTCCTCGACGGCGACTGCATCGTGCGGCCGGATTTCGTCGGCACGCATCGCCGCTTGGCCGAACCGGGCTGCTTCGTTACCGGCAACCGCATTCTGCTTTCGCGCGAACTGACGGCGCGAGTTTTACGCGAGGGGCTCACGCCGGAAAGCTGGAGCTTTGGCCGTTGGCTGGCGCAGCGACTTCGCGGCAGAGTTAATCGCCTGTCTGCACTCTTGCATTTGCCGCTCGGGCCGTTGCGCCATCTGCGTCGACACGCATGGCGCGGCGCGCGCTCCTGCAATCTCGCCGTCTGGCGCGCCGACCTCGACCGGGTCGATGGTTTCGATGCCGACTACAGCGGCTGGGGCAAGGAGGATTCCGACATCATCGTGCGTTTGCTGCATGCCGGCGTGTGCCGCAAGGATGGTGTGTTCGCCACCGGCGTGCTGCACATGTGGCACCCCGAGGCCGACCGCACCCGGCTGACGGAGAACGAGCGCAAGCTGTCCGATAGTCTCGCCGGCGACCGCATCCGCGCGCTGCGCGGCCTCTCGGCGCTTCAGGCGGCGGCGTCGGCTGCCCAGGCGGCAGGCTGATCCATGGCGGACCATTCGATCGCGCACCTGACGAACCGCCTGCGGCTCGCGGACGCCGCCGATTGGCTGGCCGTCGCGACAGCGGTCTCGTTGCCCTGGTCGACCTCGGCGACCGGCATTCTGCTGGTGCTTCTGCTGCTCGCGCTCATCCCCACGCTTGACTGGGCAGCCCTCCGTCGCGAACTCGTCACACCAGCAGGCGGTTTGCCGGTGTTGCTCGTTGCACTCGGCGTGCTCGGCATGGCCTGGGCCGACGTAACGCTGACGGAGCGATGGGGCGGCGTCGGGTCGTTCTTCAAGCTGCTGGTGATCCCGCTGCTGCTCGTGCAATTCCGCCGCTCGGACGGCGGCCTGCGGGTGTTGGCCGGCTATCTCTGGTCGTGCATCGCGCTGATGCTGGCCTCGGCCATCGTCATCGCGATCCCGCCACTGTCGGCGTCGCTGATGCATTACGACAATGTGCTGGTGAAGAACGCGGCGACGCAAAGCGGAGAGTTCGCGACCTGTATCGCCGGTCTGCTGTTTCTCGGCACGAACGCGTTCGAGCAGCGCCGCTTGTGGTGGCTGGCGGGCATGCTCGCGTTGGCACTGGGCATGCTGGCAAATATCTTTTTCGTGGCGACCGGACGCACGGCGTTGGTCGTGATCTTGGTGCTGCTCGTATTGTTTGCGGCGAAACAGCTCAGCGTGCGGGGCATGGCGATCATGTTCGCCGTCGCCGCCGCCGTTGCCCTCGCAGGCTGGATGTCGTCGTCTTATCTGCGCGAGCGCACACGAGATGTATTTGTTGAAATTCAAAGATACCAGGCAACCGATGAGCCAAACTCGTCAGGCGAGCGCATCGAGTTCGCGAAGAAGTCGATCTCCTTCATCCGCGAGGCGCCGGTCATCGGCCACGGCACCGGCTCGATCACGTCGTTGTTCGCGAAGTCGACCGTCGGCCAGACCGGCGCCGCCGGCTCGCGCACTACCAACCCGCACAATCAGACCTTCGTGGTGGCGATCCAGCTCGGGCTTCTCGGCGCCGCCGTGCTGTGGGCGATGTGGCTCGCGCATCTATGGCTGTTCCGTGGGCCCGGGCTGGTGGAATGGATCGGGCTCGTCATTGTCGTGCAGAATGTCGTCGGCTCGCTTTTCAATTCGCATCTGTTCGATTTCGTGCAGGGCTGGACCTATGTGCTGGGCGTTGGCGTCGCTGGCGGTATGGCGCTGAAAAAACGTGCGGCGGAGAGATCGGCCGGCGCCGCGCCAAGACTGCGATTATGACTGCGGTCAAGCGCATCGAACTGCCGGAGCGCCCGCGCATCCTGGTCATCGCGCTACGCCGAATCGGCGACGTGCTGCTGACCACGCCGCTGATCCGCAGCCTGCGGCACGCGTGGCCGGACGCCACCATCGACGCGCTGGTGTTCACCGATACCGCCAGCATCATCGACGGCAATCCCGATCTCAACGGCGTGGTTGTCATGCCGCCACGGCCGAGCGTCGCGCAAAGCCTCGCGCTCGCTGTGCGGCAGTGGCGGGCCTATGACCTCGTCGTGTCCACGCAAACGGGCGATCGGCCGACGTTTTTCGCATGGGTTGCGGGCAAGATTCGCGCCGGTCCGGCGCAAACCGAATTCGGCGGCCGCCTGAAACGCGCGCTGCTCCATCGCCGCGTGGCCCAGGCGGACGGCGTGCATCGGGTCGAGCAGATCCTGCGGCTTGCCGATGCGCTAGGCATTGCGCGCGTGCCGGAGCTGGTTTGTCCGCGCGCCACCGAGGCGGCTGAGCGGCCGGCCGGTCCCTATGCGGTGATCCATGCGGCGCCGATGTTTCGTTACAAGCAGTGGACCCAGAACGGCTGGCGCGAATTGGCCGTCGCGCTTGCCGCGCGCGGGCTTGCTGTGATCGCGACCGGCGGGCCGGCCGAGGCCGAGCGGCGCTATCTCGACGCGGTGTGGAACGGCGCTCCGGTCACGCGGCGCGACGGCCAACTCACTTGGCCGCAACTCGCCGGGTTGCTGTCGAAGGCACGCGTCTATATCGGCCCTGACACGTCGGTCACCCATCTCGCCGCCGCTTCCGGCTGTCCGACCGTCGCGCTGTTTGGGCCGACCGATCCGCGGCTTTGGGGTCCATGGCCGGTCGGCGGCATGGATGAGATCTGGGCGGCAACGGGAGCCATCCAGTGTCGCGGCAATGTCTGGCTGGTGCAGAACACGTTGCCGTGCACGCCGTGTCAGCTTGAAGGCTGCGAGCGGCGGCTCGACAGCTACAGCCAATGCCTCGATGAACTGTCGCCGGGGCAGGTGATCGCCGCCGCCGATCAGGCCTTGGCGGCCGCCAGACGGTAAAGCAGCAAGGCAACCAGACCGCAGCCGGCGATCAGCGCGGCTACGTGCAAAAGATATGACGGTGTGAGCAAGGTCGTGGCGGCGAGCCCGATCAACGCGATGTTCAGCACGGCTACGCGGCCGACGATCTGATAGACGTTGAAGCCGCCGTCCATCGCTCGCTGATAGAAGTGACTGCGATGCGCCTGCAAGACCGGTTCGCCATGCGCCAGCCGGCGCAGCAGCGTGATTGTCGCATCGGCGAGATAATAGAGCGGCAGCAGCAGCGCTGCCGCGACATGCCCGGCTCCGGCAAGCACAACAAGCAGCCAGCCGAGCAACAACCCGATCGGCAGGCTGCCCACATCGCCGAGGAACAGACGCGCCACCGGACGATTGACCGGCGCGAAGCCGATCATCGCGCCGCATAGCGCAAGCGCCACGATCATGGCGTCGCGCGGAAGCGCACCCATGAGGCCAAAAAGGACGAGGCCGGAACTGAGCGGCACCACTTCGGCGACCGTCATCCAGTCGATGCCGTCCATGAAATTCGTCAGATTGACGAGCCAGAGGATGGCGAGGCCCAGCAGCGCGCGTTCGAGCCAGTAGGGCAGAAACGGCACGACGCGTAATTCGCCTGGCAGCGCAGCCAAGACAATCGCCACCCCGACAGCTTGCAAAATCAGCCGCGGCATCACTGCGATCGGACGAACGTCATCGATTGCACCCACAAGGGCGATGAAAACCGTGGCTGCCAACACGAGCCAAAGGGTCTGTCCGCCGAGGCCGGGCACGCCAAACAGAACGCATGCGATGACGACGCCAACCGTCGCCGCGATCACCGCAATTCCGCCGCCCTGCGGCGTCGGGATTCTGTGCGACGAGCGGGCATTGGGATGCGCGAGCGCATGGCGTTTGAGCAATGGCTGCAACAGCCAGATCAAGACCACGCTGACCAGTGTGGAGGCCGCGAACACGAGCGCAAGCCCGCCGATGGTCGTCATGTCACAGCCGCCACAGCGCGATACCGGCCGGAACGCGGCTGCGATCGAGGTGCGCCTTGACGTCGAGGACGACGCCCTTGCCGTCGCGGAGCAGTGGCGCGATCAGCGGCCAGCCGGCCTTATAGGCATCATGCGCGACCGCCAGCACCACCGCATCGGCGGGCTGCAAGGCATCGAGCTTTACCAGCTCGATGCCGTATTCGCGACGCGCATGGGCAGGATCGGCCATCGGATCGTGCACTTGCACGGCAATGCCGGCCATCGACAATTCGCGCACGATGTCGACGACTTTCGAATTGCGGATATCCGGCACGTCTTCCTTGAAGGTGAGACCGAGAACGGTCACGCGCTCGGGTTTTCGGCCGCCGGCTTCGAGAAGGCGCAAGCATTCGCGCGCCACCTTTTTTCCGACCGCGTCATTGACGCGCCGGCCAGCGAGAATGATTTTTGGATCGAAACCGGCTTTCTCCGCACGGTGGGTCAGATAGTAAGGATCGACGCCAATGCAGTGGCCGCCGACCAGCCCAGGCGTGAAGGGAAGGAAATTCCATTTCGTGCGCGCCGCGGCGAGCACGTCGGCGGTATCGATGCCGAGCACGTGGAACAGCTCGGACAATTCATTCATGAACGCGATATTGAGATCGCGCTGGGTGTTCTCGATGACCTTGGCGGCTTCCGCCACCTTGATCGAAGGTGCCTTGTGGATCTCCGCCCGCACGGCCGAGCCGTAGACTGCCGCGACGATGTCGAGCGTGCGGGCGTCCTGGCCGGCCACCACTTTGGCGATGGTCTCGAAGCGATGTTGCCGGTCGCCGGGATTGATGCGCTCGGGCGAATAGCCAAGGGTAAAATCGCGTCCGCCGACGAGCCCGGAGGCGCGTTCGAGCATGGGCATGCAGTCTTCTTCGGTGGCGCCGGGATAGACCGTGGACTCGTAGACCACGATGTCGCCTCGCTTGAGCGCGCGGCCGACCAATTCGGAGGCTTTCAGCAACATACTCAGATCGGGGCGAAAATGTTCGTCGATCGGCGTCGGGACGGTGACGATAAAAAAATCCGCCGCGCGCAGGTCGTCCGGATCGGTAGTCCAGCGGGCTTGCACTGCACGCAACTCTTCGGTCGCGACCTCGTGGGTGCGGTCATTGCCCACCGAGATATCGGCGATGCGCCCGGCATCAATATCGAAGCCGATGACGCTTGCGCCTGTCCGCGCAAAACCGACTGCCACCGGCAAGCCGACATAGCCGAGGCCGATGACGGCGATCTTACGCGCATGCACCACGGGGGTTTCCTTCGCTGGTTGGGCCCCTGTTTATCCGGGAGATCCCGGTGGCTGCAATAGCGAGCCGGTGCCCGGACCCTGCGACAGCAGGCGCCGATAGAGCGCGACGATCTCCTGCCCGATGCGCAAATGCGAAAATTCGTCTTCCACGATGCGACGACCGGCTGCGCTGAAACGGCGGCGCAATTCGGCATTGCCGGCGAGCCGGTCAATGGCGTCGGCAAGCGCGGCGGCGTCATTCGGCGGCACCAGCAAGGCATTGACGTCGTTGCGCGCGATCTCGCGGCAGCCCGGCACGTCTGTGGCGACGATCGGCCTGGCGCAGGCGGCGGCTTCCAGCATGCTCAACGGCAGGCCTTCGCGCAATGACGGCAGCACAGCGATATGCGCCCGCGCCCAGAATGCGCCGATGTCGCCGATTTGGCCGAGCAAGGTCAGCCCCTGACGTCGCTTCCACTCGGCGATGGTTGCCTGAGGAATCGAGGCGGGGTTGGCAGGATCAGGCTCTCCGGCGATCAGGAGCGCGACCGGCCGGCCGCGGCGCGCAAGCAACGCATGGGCTTCGACCAGCGTCGGCAAGCCTTTGTCGGTGAGCAGCCGGCCGACGAAACCGGCGGCCACCGGCGGCGGTGGCTCCGGCAAGGGGGTGAGCGCATCAATGTCGACGCCCGATCCGGCGATGAGCGTGATCTTGCCGCCGCTTACGCCGAGCGACTGGATCGCGGCGCGGTCGTCGGGGTTCTGCACCAGGACGTAGGCGCGCGCGCGGCCGAACAGCCGGCGCAGCATCGGCTCGATCACGGCGCGGAGTAGCAAGGCCTTGGGCGTGCGCGTGGTGAAGGCATAGCCGAGACCCGCCATGGCATTGAGGCAGACGATCGGCAGCCCGAGCGCGGCCAGCGATCCGATAACGGCCGGCATCAGAGCGACGTGGTGGACAAGATCGGGACGCACCCGCCGATACAAACGACGAACCTCGCGCACCGCCGATAGCAAGTGCCATGGATCGAGGCTGCCGCGACGCCAGCCGAGCGGATGCAGAACGAATCCCTCGCGCTCGATCGCGGCCGCGTGGCCGGCGATCCTGGTCGCGACATGGACTTCAAAGCCCGCGCCTAGCGCGGCCCGCGCCATCGGCAAGCGATGCGAAACGAAATACCAGTCTTCGGAAACGAGATAGAGAATCTTTTGCGCCATCAGATGGACAGCCTATGCCGCCGAGATAAAGCCATTTCAACGCGCGAGACGAAAGGGCAGGCGCTTCCCAGCGCTCGCGTCAGGGTCAGGATTGTGCCAGGTTGCGAGGTTCCCATTTGATCCTGACCCGTCATTCCGGATATTCATTACCTGCTCAAGCGCCTTGCAACAATCTTGCTGTTATTGGCGTGAAATCCATGCTCGGCGGTAAGCTAAAGCCAGAAGGCATCGTTCCGTGGCAACTGTAAATCCCGTTCTGGTCACCGGCGCCGCCGGCTTCATCGGTTTTCACGTCGCGCGCCGTCTGGTGGAGGCCGGCCGCGACGTCATCGGCGTTGACAATCTCTCGCCTTACTACGACCCGAAGCTCAAGCAAGCGCGGCTGCAGGAACTCGCGGGCGCCAAGAATTTCGAGTTCGTGCGGCTGGATCTGGCGGACCGTGCCGCCACCGCGGCGCTGTTCGCCGAGCATCGCTTTCCGTTCGTTATCCATCTCGCCGCCCAAGCGGGCGTCCGGCATTCGCTGGTCGACCCGCATGCCTATGCGAGCGCAAATCTCGACGGGTTCCTCAATATCCTGGAAGGCTGCCGCCACCAAGGCTGCCGCCATCTCGTCTATGCATCGTCATCGTCGGTCTACGGCGCCAACACCCGGATGCCGTTCCGCACGTCCGATAACGTCGATCATCCGCTCAGTCTTTACGGCGCCTCGAAAAAGGCGAACGAGCTGATGGCGCATTCCTATTCGCACTTGTTCAATCTGCCGACCACGGGCCTGCGCTTTTTCACCGTCTACGGTCCATGGGGACGGCCCGATATGGCGATGTGGATCTTCGCCGCCGCGATCAGCGCCGGCAAGCCGATCAAGCTGTTTAACAACGGGAACATGCGGCGCGATTTCACCTTTATCGATGACGTCGTGCAGGCGGTGGTGCGGCTGATCGATCGGCCCGCCCGGGGCGATCCCGATTGGTCGGCAGACGCGCCCGATCCGTCGCGCAGTTCGGCGCCATGGCGCATTTACAATATCGGCAACAACAGCCCGGTTGATGTTCTTGAGGTTGTGAAAATCTTGGAACAGTCGATCGGAAAAAAGGCCATTCGTGAGCTGCTGCCGATGCAGCCCGGCGACGTTCCGGCCACCTTCGCCGATGTCGACGACCTCATGCGCGATGTCGGTTTCAAGCCGTCGACGCCGATCGCCGAGGGGATCGCGCGGTTCATCGCCTGGTACAAGCAGTACCATCAGGCCGGTTGAAAACGGCAATACACCGGAGATGCGCGCTAGCTTAAGGCGCGCTCTTAGTCTGGCTCCGTTCCGCGGCTGCCAAGCGGCGTTTGCCGCGATCCAGAATCCAAATGGCGCCACCCAGGAGGCCGGCGGCGAACTGGGCGATCCCGAACAACACCGACACTATCAGACCGTCGCTCTCTGGCAGTCCCGCATAGCCGAATGCCAGAATCATCGCGGTTTCACGCGTGCCCCAGCCGGCGATGGACAGTGGGACGGTTGAGATCAGCAAGACCGGAAGCACCAGAAGCAGGGCCTGGCTCCACTCAAGCGGTGCGGCCACCGCTTTCGCCAGGCACCAGGCCGCGGTCACCGAAATCAAATGGATGATCAGCGAATACGCAAGAATATGCGCCATGCTTGATGCCGAGCCAAACACGGCACGCGCATTCGAGGCAGCCGCTACGAGCTGACGCGTCAGCCACCAGCGATCCAGCCATCGCCAACGCACAAATCCCAGCGCCAAGAATATGATGCAGGCGCCGACGCTGCCGAACCCGACGATCAGCAATGCGACGCGGCCGGCAATGTCGCTAATGAGTGCGAACGACCATGGCAGACAAAAAATAACCAGGATCGCCAAAACCAGCACGCCGACCATGCGATCGATGAGCACGGAATAGGTCGCGCTCCTCCAGCCGCCATTGTCGCGCCCCAGGAGCCATATGCGAACCGCGTCGCCGCCGACCGTCGAGGGCAGCGTTTGATTGAAAAAAGCTGCGATGAAGAGGTAGCGGAACGCGTTGGCGATCGTGAATGGCGGCTCATCAGGCGTTTTGCAATGACGGACAATCTTCTGCCACCGCAGGACACCCAACGAGATTTGCGCGATCATGATCAAAACGGCCGCCGCCAGCCAGATGTATCGAAGGTGGTTGAGCTGCCGGCCGACCAGATCAAAGTTCACGTGCGCGAAGGCGAAATACAGCAAAATACACGAGATGGCCGCTTTCAGCGCAAAAGTGAGCAAGTTTCGCATCGATCCGGGGTCCTACGGGAAAATCAACGAGTATTTGTGCGGGTCGTCTTGCTGGCGTAAATCAATGATGCGTGAGACGGTTGTGGGGAAAATCCGGGAATTTCATTGCTCATAGCTTGATTGTGCCGCTATGAGAATGGGGATGAATGCAACTTCGGGCGGGGGCCCGTAAAGGCGATAGGCATGCCGAAACTGTCCGATCTCAAAGTCAAGCTGTTCACCGACGGCGCCGACAAGGCGCAGATCGTCGAGATGGCCAAGCAGGCCTGGATTGCCGGGTTCACCACCAACCCCTCGCTGCTCAAGAAAGCCGGGGTAAGCGACTACGAGCATTATGCCCGCGATCTCGTCGCTGCCGTGCCCGACCGCCATATCTCGTTCGAGGTGTTCTCCGACGATATTCCGGAAATGGTCGCGCAGGCCCGCGTCATCACAACCTGGGGCAAGAACGTCCATGTCAAGCTTCCGGTGACCACCACGCGCAACGAGCCGCTGTTCGACGTGGTGCGCTCGTTGTCGCGCGACGGCATCAAGGTCAACATGACCGCAATTTTCGCGCCCGAGCAGGTCGCCCGCGCGGTTGAAGCGCTCGATGGCGGCGCGCCGGCCTGCGTGTCGGTATTCGCCGGCCGCCTGGCGGATCTCGGCATCGACTATCGGCCCATCATGCAGGACGCGGTTGCGCGCGCCCGCAAGACCCGCAATATCGAGATCATCTGGGCGTCCACGCGCGAGGTGTTCAACGTCGTGGAAGCCGACGCCATGGGCTGCCACATCATCACTGCACCGGCGGACGTGTTGAAAAAGCTCCCCGGCCTCGGCACCAAGTCCGCGGCGGAGCTCTCGCTCGGGGCGGTGAAATCATTCCGCGAAGACGCGCTTGCCGCCGGCTTGCGGCTTTCGGTTCCCGCCTCACGCGCCGCCGAATGATTTAAGCGCAGGCGTTTGCCGCACCCGGATTTTAGGCCGTTATATTGCTGTAACGCTTTGAATCAAAACGTGTTCACGGCGTTTTCCCGGGGTGGTCGCCAGCCGCCGCTGAGCGTGCTAGGGGAAGGCTTGGCTGCGGGTCAGGGCCAGGGGAAATCCGTCAGAACATGATGCAAGCGGTAAAACCGGATGCGGGGCCTTTGTTGCGTATCGGCGTGATCGGCGTCGGCGTGATGGGCAGCAACCATGCCCGGGTGCTCACGGGGCTGCCGGGGGCCGAACTCGTCGGCGTTGCCGATCCCGACCGCAAGCAGGCCGAATTCGTCGCCCGCACTCTCGGCTGCACCGCCGTCAACAACGTCAATGAACTGCTCGATCTCAAAGTCGATGCCGTCACCATCGCGGCGCCGACCCATTTGCATCACGAAATCGCGCTCGCCTGCATCGCGCGTGGCGTCCACGTCATGGTGGAAAAGCCGATTGCCTCCTCGGTCGAGGAGGGGCGGGACATCATCGCCGCGGCGCGCCGGGCCGGCCTCACGTTGATGGTCGGTCACGTCGAGCGCTTCAATCCGGCGGTCGAAGCGATCAAGGACGCGCTGCGCAACGAGGATATTCTCTCGATCGCCATCACACGGGTCGGACCGTTTCCGCCCCGCATGTCGAATGTTGGCGTGGTCATCGATCTGGCCGTGCACGATATCGATCTGATCCGCTGGTTCACCGATTCCGAAATCATCGAAGTGCAGCCGCAGCTTTCCAGCGCGGTCGCCGAGCGCGAAGATATCGCGCTGCTGCAGTTCCGCACGGCGTCGGGCGTACTCGCGCATATCAACACCAACTGGCTGACGCCGTTCAAGGCGCGCACGGTCATCGTCGCCACACGCGGCAAATACATCATGGCCGATCTGCTCACGCGCCAGGTGACCGAATGCTTCGGTTTCCAGCCGGATGGCAGCTATTCCATGCGTCATCTCTCGGTCGGGCATGCCGAGCCATTGCGCTCCGAGCTGCTGGCTTTCCTGCGCGCCGTGCGGTCCGGGTCGCCGGCGGCGGTGACCGGAGAAGAAGGCGTGGCCAGCCTCGAAATCGCCATCCGCTGTCTTGCCGCTCGCCCGGTGGCCGTGACGTCGACACAGCGGCAGGCGCCGCGAGTGGTTGCCGGCTGACCGGCGCCATTGCTTGGAATTAGTATGAATCAGCGACCCAACCCGCCCATGACTCCGTTCATCGACGTGGCCGCGCAGCGCCGCCGGCTCGGCGGCGCCATCGATGCCGCGGTGGCGCGCGTGCTCGGCCACTGCCAGTTCATCCTCGGCCCGGAGGTGCGGGCGTTCGAGGCTGAGTTGGCGAGATTCTGCGGCGCGCGCCATGCGGTGACCTGTGCGAGCGGCACCGACGCGCTGGTGCTGGCACTGCGGGCAAGGGGCATCGGGCCGGGCGACGCGGTGATTTGTCCGTCATTCACATTTTGCGCGACCGCCGAAGTGGCGGCGCTGGTGGGCGCGACGCCGGTTTTCGTCGATGTCGACGCCGCCACGTTCAATATCGACGCGAACAGAATCGCGGGCGCTGTTGCGACGGCAAAAAGTGCAGGGCTCACGCCGAAGGCGGTCATCCCGGTCGATCTGTTCGGATTGGCGGCCGACCATACTGCGGTGGCGGCCGCTGCTGAAAAAGCGAACCTGTTCATCCTGGACGATGCGGCGCAGGCCTTCGGTGCGACATTCAATAACCGCAGGCTCGGCACCTTCGGCCACGCCACCGCGACTAGTTTTTTCCCGGCCAAGCCGCTCGGCTGTTACGGTGACGGTGGCGCGGTGATCACCGACGACGACGAGATGGCCAATGTCTTGCGCAGCCTGCGCATGCACGGGCAGGGTAGCGATCGATACGACAATATCCGCATTGGGCTTGCTTCCCGACTCGATACCATCCAGGCCGCGATCCTGATCGAAAAGCTGAAAATATTTCCGGACGAGATCGAAGCCCGC
>Ga0209890_10000444_pt1 | contig 19257 bp, 22 predicted proteins | sample OrgsoiDNA2013049_FD_185799 | JGI IMG/M metagenome (GOLD analysis project Ga0209890, IMG submission 185799) | Permafrost soil microbial communities from the Arctic, to analyse light accelerated degradation of dissolved organic matter (DOM) -... | ecosystem: Environmental > Terrestrial > Soil >...
CGGCAGTAGCATCGACGACTACCGCGACGTGTGGAACGCCAAGGGGGGCAACCAGGAGCGCCTCCAGGTCTACGGGCGCGCCGGCAGACCGTGCTTGCGTTGCGGCACCACCCTGAAGCACGCGACGGTGGCGGGGCGCACCACTGTCTGGTGCCCGTCATGCCAGCGATGACGCGGGTCACGTTGGTCAGCTACGACGACGATCCTCCTCTCGGCGGCCAGGGCGTCGAGCTGCGCGGCATGCGTTCGGCTCTCTCTGCTCGCGGTCACGAGGTGACCACGATCGCGGGGCATGGGAACCACGCGCAGCGCTTTGCGCGCGTCACCGGGCGCGCGCCCCTCGACTTCTCCCTCCACGTCAACCGCCACATCCGCCTGATCACCGCCACCAGGCCCGACGTGGTGCATGCGCTCGGCGGCCCCGGCGGGGTGCTGCTCCTGCGCGGACTCGACGTCCCGCTCGTCTACACCGCCAATCACACGTATCGGATGGCTCACGGCCGTGCCTCACTGCGGCGACTCCTCTCGCCACTGGAAGCGCGTGCGTACCGCCGCGCGGCGCGGGTCCTCGCCATCTCGGCGTCGACGGCGGCGGCGGTGCGCCGGTTGGGAGTGCCGCCCGGCCGCATCGAGGTGCTGCCGCCGGGCGTCGACGTGCCCGATGCCCCGCCGCCGCCGCGCGACAGCGTCCGGCTTCTTTTCGTGGGACGAATGGAGCCTCAGAAGGGAGCGCCGGCAGCCCTGGGGGTGATGCGCGACGTGATCCGCCAGCGCCCGGGCTCAACCGGTCTCGTCGTCGGTGGCGGCAGCCTCGAGGCACACGTTCGCGGGTTCGCCGCGGGCATCCCCGGGGTCGAGGTCACCGGCCGCCTCACCGAGCAACGACTGCTTGCGGAGTACGCGCGAGCATCGATCGTGCTCGTGCCGTCGCACTACGAGGGTCTCGGGCTGGTGGCTCTCGAAGCGCAGGCGCAGGGAGCGGTCGCGGTCGGCTACGACGTCGACGGCCTTCGCGATGCCATCGCCGAGCCGAGCCTCCTCGTCCCGGCCGACGACGAGGACGCCATGACCCGGGTCTGCCTCGAGCTCATCGACGACCCACGCCGACGTGACCAGCTGGCCCATGCGGGCCGGGAGCGCGTGCGCGCGACGCATTCCTGGGATCGGATCGGCCGCCGCCTCGAGGAGGTGTACGACGAGGTGCTCGCCACCTGATGGGCGCCGCGCCCCGCCACGCGGACGCCCTCAGGCCTGCCGGTAGACTGGACCGCGTGCCTGCCCTCGAATTGGTCTCGTCGTTTGCCCCCGCCGGTGATCAACCGGCGGCCATCAACAGCCTCACCGGCGGCGTGGCTGAGGGCCTGCGCGAGCAGACGCTGATGGGCGTGACCGGGTCGGGCAAGACCTTCACGGTGGCCCACCTCGCCCAGCGCATCCAGCGCCCCATGCTGGTGCTCTCACCCAACAAGACGCTGGCCGCCCAGCTCTGGGCGGAGTTCCGGGAGTTCTTCCCCAACAACGCCGTCGAATACTTCGTGTCCTACTACGACTTCTATCAGCCCGAGGCGTATATCGCGCGCACCGACACCTACATCGAGAAGGATTCGTCGCGCAACGACGAGATCGACCGCCTGCGCAACAGCGCCACCCGGGCGCTGCTCACCCGCCGCGACGTCATCGTGGTTGCCTCGATCTCGTGCATCTACGGGATCGGCTCCCCGGAGAACTACCTCGGCGAGTCGCTCAAGGTGGAGCGGGGCTCGACATGGCGACGGGACATCCTGCTGCGCAAGCTCGCCGACCTCCAGTACTCGCGCAACGACATGGACTTCGGGCGCTCCCGCTTCCGCGTGCGCGGCGATGTGCTCGACGTCCAACCTGCGTACGAGGAGGTGGCCACTCGCGTCGAGTTCTTCGGCGACGAGATCGAATCCATCAAGGAGTTCGACCCCCTGACGGGAGAGATCCTCGCCCACCGCGAGGAGTTCACCATCTTCCCGGCGTCGCACTACGTCACCCCCCAGGAGCAGATGAAGGGCGCCCTGGAGCGCATCCGCGACGAGCTCACCGAGCGCGTCGCCGAGCTGGAGTCGCGGGGACGGCTGCTCGAGGCGCAGCGCCTGCTGCAGCGCACCAACTTCGACATGGAGATGATGCAGGAGACGGGCACGTGCGCCGGCATCGAGAACTACTCGCGCCACCTCAGCGGCCGCGCGGAGGGGGAGAGACCGTTCTGCCTGCTCGACTTCCTGCCCGACGACACGCTCGTGGTGGTCGACGAGTCGCACGTGGCCGTGCCCCAGATCGGCGGCATGTACGGTGGCGACCGGTCGCGCAAGATCCCGCTCGTGGAGTACGGCTTCCGGCTGCCCTCGGCTCTCGACAACAGGCCGCTGACCTTCGCGGAATGGGACTCGATGGTGGGCCAGGTGATCTACGTGACCGCCACACCCGGCCCGTACGAGGAGGCGCACTCGCAGCGGATGGTCGAGCAGATCATCCGCCCCACGGGGCTTGTCGACCCTACGCTCGAGGTGAAGCCCTCGGAGGGCCAGATCGACGACCTGCTCGCCCAGATCGCCCGCCGCGTCGAGGTCAAGGAGCGCTGCCTGATCACCACGTTGACCAAGAAGATGGCGGAGGACCTCACCGACTACCTTCGCGAGGCGGGGGTGCGGGTGCGCTACCTGCACAGCGACATCGACACCCTGGAACGCGTCGAGATCATCAGAGACCTGCGCCTCGGCGTCTTCGATGTCCTGGTCGGCATCAACCTCCTCCGGGAGGGGCTCGACCTGCCCGAGGTGTCGTTCATCGGCATCCTCGACGCCGACAAGGAGGGTTTCCTGCGTGGCTACCGCTCCCTGATCCAGACCATCGGCCGAGCGGCACGAAACATCAACGGCCACGTGGTCATGTACGCCGACTCCCGCTCGGAGGCGATGGAGAACGCCATCGCCGAGACCGACCGCCGCCGCGCCGTGCAGACAGCACACAACCTCGAGCACGGGGTCACCCCGCTGTCGATCGTCAAGGCCGTGTACCAGATGGAGACGCACAGAGACGACGTCAGCGCCCACGCCGCCGACTTCCAGGAGTCGGCAGGGCTGCCACCGGATGAGCTGCTCCGCCTCGCCAAGGAGGTGGAGCGGGAGATGAAGCGCGCCGCGCGCGACCTCGAGTTCGAGCGCGCCGCGGAGTTGCGGGATCGCCTCACCGGGTTGCGCCGGCGCATCGAAGACCCGGAGGCCGAGGCGGCGGCCGCGACGGAGCAGCAGCGCCCCCAGCGGCGGCAGAGAGGCTACGCCCGCCGCCGCTGACGCAGACGAATCTGACGGCGCGTGTCAGTAGATGAGGCGCGTGAGCGGTCTGTTCTGATGTGGACACCGCCCAGGAGACATTCATGGCGCCAGGCACTGTGCGCACCGCCGACGCGGAGGCGGGCTTCGACGCCCTGCTGAACGCCCAGCGGCAACGCCTCTACGGGGTCGCCTACTCGATCCTTCGCGACCACGCCGAGGCCGAGGACGCCCTCCAGGACGCCCTCCTCAAGGCCTGGAGGAGCTGGGACAGCCTTCGCGACGAGGGCGCGCGCACCACCTGGCTGGTGCGGATCTGCGTCAACCACTGCATCAACCGGCGCAAGGGGCTGCGCCTGCGCGGGTTCACCACCGCCCCGCGCAGCGACGACGCCGCCGTCGCCGACCCTCGCTTCGAGGGCCGCCTCGTCGACCTCGACCGCAGCTACCGAAAGCTCTCGCCCAGGCAGCGGGCGGCCGTCTTCCTCCACTACCACCACGGCTACTCGATCGACGAATGCGCCGACCTGATGAGCTGCGGCGCCGGCTCCGTCCGAACCCACCTGGCCCGCGCGATGGCGTCCATGCGCAAGGAGATGGCCCATGCATGAGGACCCCACGTTGTCGGCGCCGGACCTCGCCGACGACCTGCGCCGCTACTTCGCGCTGACCACGGCGGTGGCGTTGCCCGCCGCCGTCCGCCGCGTCGACGCGCGGATGCTCGCGGGGCGGCGCCGCACCCTGACCGTCGGGGGCCGGCCCATGGGCGCGCTCCTCGGCGGCCTGGGAGCTGTTGCTGCGGCCACCGCGGCGATCGTGATTCTCATCGCCGGTCACCCCTTCGGCACACCCGGGACAGCCGCGTCCTCGTTCGCGGCCAATCCAGCTGAAGGCGCCCTCGCCGTCCCGGCAGCCGTCAGCTACCCCGGTGTTGACGTCGCCGCGCTGGCACGGTCGGGCACCACCGTCTCGTCCCCGGCGGGACACGGTGCTTCCCAGGTCACACCGGCACAGGCACAGGTGGCGGCGGTGACAGCGCAGGTCAACGCGGAGACACCCGGGCCGGCGGTGCTGGTCTGGGCTCAGCTGGCGGCGCCGGCGCCGGGCAGTACCTGCCTCTGCTGGATCGTCGACGTGCCCATCCAGGGCGGCGTTGTCAACGACTCCAAGGCCTTTGCCCGGCCAGGCATCCCACCCGCGCAGACAGTCCTGGTGTTCGTGGACGCCGCCACCGGCCGCGTCGTCGACACCCTCTCAGCCCCCGGCATCCCGTAGGAGACCCCGTCATGTCACATCGTCAGGTCATCGCAGCCCTTTTCGCGACGGCGGCGCTCGCCGGCTGCGCCTCTGCTGCAACCTCCGCCAGCGAGGCGGCCGGTGGGGCGGGCAACCAGCCCGCCCTTGGCGCGCCCACAGCGGCCGTGGCCAAGGGCACGACCGGTTTCGCCGCGGCGCAGCCGGGCAGCGGCTCGCCGAGCGGCGGCCTGGCCAGCACCATCATCGTGGGCACGCCGCCGAGTTCCGACATCGAGCGGTCGGTGGCGGCGGCGTACACCGTGCCCCAGGGCAGCTTCCTGACCTCCTTCGAGGGCGTGATCGCCCGCGCCGTCGGACTTGGGGGGTACGTTGCCAGCTCGACCACGCAGCCCGACAGCCACGGCCGCATCGTGAGCGGAGCGGTCACGTTGAAGATCCCGGCAGCGAGCATCGCCGCCTTCCTCAACGGCATGCCCAGTACCTTCACGGCGTCGTCGATCAACTTCTCGGCGATCGACCACACCGCGCAGTTCGTCGACGTCAACGCGCGCCTGGCCTCCGCCCACGCCCACCTGGCCGCCCTCAACGCCCTTCTCGCCAAGGCGACCTCGATCGGCGACATCAGCAATCTCGAGCAGGAGATCGAGGCGGTGCAGACCGAGGTCAACACCGACCAGGGCCAGCTCAACGTGCTCACCGCCTCGGTCGAGCTGGCCACCGCCTCGATCCAGCTGACCGAGCGCGGCATCTCCCTGGTCGTCGTGGCGCCGCCCAACCCGGTCGCGGGCGGTTTCAGCGGCGGATGGAAGAACGCTGTCCAGGTCACCGGAGCAGCCCTCGAGGGAGTTGTCAGCGCGCTGCCCTTGCTGGTCCTCGCCGTGATCGGGCTGCTCGTCTGGCGGCGCCAATCCCGCGGTCCGATCGCCCGGCGCACTCCCGGCGCAAGCGAGTAGGGCTCTCGTCCTGGCAACGGGACCAGCCGCGCCGGCCCGCGGGAATCCATCGGGTGGGGGATCGGGTATGCTGCGGCGAACAGATGTTCGCATCCCCTCCGCACCCACGATGACCCAGGCGGCGCGCGCCGCCAGAGTGCAGTACGTCTGCTCCGGCTGCGGCGTCACCGCGCCACGGTGGCAGGGCCGTTGCGACGGGTGCGGAGCGTGGAACACGCTGGGGGAAGGGGTCGCCGTGTCGAGCGCGGGGCGGCGGCCCAGCGCTGCCCTCGCCGTCGTCGCCCAGCCGCTCGACCAGGTCGGGGATGGCAGCGCTCAACGCACCCCCACCGGCATCGCGGAACTCGACCGCGTCCTCGGCGGCGGCGTGGTCGCAGGATCGCTGATCCTGCTCGGGGGCGACCCCGGCATCGGCAAGTCCACCCTGGCCCTGCAGCTTGCGGCACGGGTGGGCACCGCCGGCCTCCCCGCCCTGTACTGCGCGGGCGAGGAGTCGGCGGTGCAGGTGGCGATGCGCGCCGAGCGGCTCGGCTGCCGTCTTCCGTCGGTCGCAGTGCTTGCGGAGACCGACCTCGACGCCGTGGCGCAGGCGATCGAGATGGCCCGCCCGCCACTGGCGGTGGTCGACTCGGTGCAGACGCTCAGCGCGCCGGATGCCGCGGGCGCACCGGGGAGCCCGGCCCATGTGCGCGAAGGGGTGGCCCGCCTGCTCACCGTCGCCAAGCAGACCGGTGTGCCCATCGTCCTGGTCGGCCACGTCACCAAGGAGGGCGCCATCGCCGGGCCGCGCACCCTGGAGCACATGGTCGACGTGGTGCTCTACCTCGAGGGCGAGCGCCATGGCGAGCACCGGCTCCTGCGCGGCGTGAAGAACCGCTTCGGCAGCACCGGCGAGCTGGGGCTGTTCACGATGGAGGGAGGTGGCCTGCGTCAACTCGATGCACCCGGGCGCGCCTTCCTCGACGAGAACAGCCTCTCGGTGCCAGGCAACGTCCTCACCGTCACCTGCGAGGGCACCCGTCCTCTCGTCGTCGAGATCCAGGCCCTGGTCGCCCCCACCTCCTTCGGCCTGCCCCGGCGCACCAGTTCGGGGTTCGACCTGGGCCGGCTCCACCTCATCCTTGCCGTGCTCGAGCGCCGTGCCGGGGTCCCTCTCGGCCAGGCGGACGTCTTCCTCAACGTCGTCGGCGGGGTGCGCCTCGCCGACCCGGCCGTCGACCTCGGCGTCGCCATGGCCCTGGCCGGGGCGGCGCGCGACCGTGTGGTCCCCCGCGACACCGTGGTTCTCGGCGAGGTCGGGCTCGGCGGGGAGGTCAGGCGTGCCTCGAGGCTCGACGCGCGCCTCGGCGAAGCGGCGGCTCTCGGACAGGTCGCCGCGGTGGTGCCCGACGGTGGCCGCGCCCCGGCAGGTGCGGGGCTCCGTGTCCACCGGGTTTCGAGCGTCTCGGCGGCGCTGGCGGTTCTGCAGAGCAGCTGAGCGGGCCGGCGCGCACCTTTCCGCTGCGGTTGCGAAGGGGTGACATCGGCAGCACCGCAACACCGCCTGTGCTTAGATCGAGCGGAAATGCCTCGACACTCCGCACACAGCCTGCGCCGGGCGCGTGGGGCCGCCCGCGCGGTCGGCGCCGTCCTCGGGGTTGTCGTCGGGATCTACTACGCCGGTTTTGTCGTCACCAACTCACCCGGGGTGTTCTCCCACGACCGTGTGATGACCGGCATCGTCCTGGCGGGGACGGCCATCGTGGGCGCCGCGGCCCTGGCGCTGGCCGGCCCTCTGCTGACCGTCGAGCCCTACCTCTGGCTCGAGCAGATGCTCGACGAAGCTCCTCCCAGCCAGATCCTCGGTGGCCTCCTCGGCGTCATCGCCGGCCTCCTCATTGCTGCCCTCGTGGCCGTGCTCCTCGGACCCCTTCCGCTGCACGTGGGCACGGGTCTGTCGCTGCTGCTGGCCATCGCCCTGGTGAGCGTGGGGGCGCGCACCGGCACGCGCCGCCGCCAGGCGTTCGCATCGATGCTGCGCAGCGAGGACGTGGGTGGGGCTCGCGGCGGCGCGCCCGCCGGGGCTACCCGGGCGCCCATCGACGGGCCTCCGGTGGTGGTCGACACGTCGGCGCTGATCGACGGTCGCATCGTGGAGGTGGCCAAGGCCGGCTTCGTGCCCGGTCGCTTGCTCATCGCGGGGTTTGTCCTCGAGGAGCTGCAGCGGGTGGCCGATTCCGGCGATCCGATGCGCCGCGCCCGCGGCCGCCGCGGGTTGACTGTCCTCGAGGAGTTGCAGCGCCGCGAGGACGTCGTCTGCGAGATCATCGACCTCGACTTCCCGGAGGCGGCCGAGGTCGACGCCCGCCTCATCAAGCTGGCCGTGGCGCAGTCGGCACTGCTGCTCACCACCGACCACAACCTCAACCGGATCGCCCAGATCGCCGGCCTGCGGGTGCTCAACCTCAACGACCTCGCCAACGCCATGAAGCCGATCCTCAGCGCCGGCGAGGAGATCTCCATCGCCGTCGTGCGTGAGGGCAAGGAGTTGCACCAGGGTGTCGGCTACCTCGACGACGGCACCATGGTGGTCGTGGAGAACGCCAAGGCACGCCTCGGCGACACCGTTCGCGCCACCGTGACGTCGGTTCTGCAGACGTCGGCCGGGCGCATGATCTTCGCCACCACCGACGGCCCGGACACCTCGCGCAAGACGGTGCGACCGGTGCGCAGCAGGGTGGGACGGAACTGACCGCGACCCTCATCATCCCCGCCTCGGGACGGGGACAACGGATGGGGGAGGACAAGCTCTTCGCCGATGTCGGCGGCCGGCCGCTGATCGCCTACACGCTCGCCGCCGCGGCCGCCTCCGGGGCTTTCGGGCAGGTCGTGATCGCGGCGCCGGCGGAGCGCCACGCCCTCCTAGCGGCGCTCGCGGCCGCGGCGGGGCTGGACGACGTGGTGCTCACCACGGGTGGCGACCGACGCCAGGACAGCGTGGGCCGGGCGCTCGACAGAGTGGGTGAGGTGGACGTCGTGGCGGTGCACGACGCGGCACGGCCGCTCTGCGCGCCGCAGTTGTTCATCGACTGCGTCGAGGCGGCCCGGTTGCACGGCGCTGCCACCGTGGCGGTGCCGATGGTCGACAGCATCAAGCGGGGAGCGGGCGGGATGATCGTGCAGTCGCTCGACCGCCATGACCTCTACGCCATCCAGACCCCGCAGGCATTCCGTCGCGAGCTGCTCGTGGCCGGCCACCTCCATGCCCGCGTCAACGCGCTCATCGTCGACGACGACGCCGCCCTCGTGGAGGCGCTGGGGACCCCCGTCCACATCGTTGCGGGCAGCCCTGACAATTTCAAGGTGACCCATCCCCGCGACCTGGTGGTGCTCCGCGCCCTGCTGGCCGCGCGCCCGTGAGCTTGCGCATCGGCCACGGCATCGACGTGCACCGCCTGGTCGCGGGTCGCCCCCTGCTGCTCGGCTGCGTTCACGTCCCCTACGAGCGGGGCCTCGCGGGACACTCGGATGGTGACGCGGTGGTCCACGCGCTCTGTGACGCGCTGCTCGGTGCCGCTGGCCTGGGAGACATGGGCGATCACTTCCCGTCGAGCGCGGAGCGCTGGCGCGACACGCCGGGGAGCGAGTTCCTGGGCGCGGTGGCGGCGATGCTTCGCGAGCACGACCTCCGCGTCGTCTCGGCCCAGGTCGTGGCCATCGCCGAGCAGCCGCGCCTGAGCGGCCACCTCGACGCCATGGCGGTCGCCTGCGCCGGCGCCCTCGGCGTCGACCGGTCCGTGCTCCAGGTCACCGCCACGACCAGCGACGGGATGGGATTCGCGGGCCGGTCCGAGGGCATCGCCGCGTCCGCCGTGGCGCTCCTCGACAGCGCGACCTGAGCCGCGCCCGGCCCGACCCGGCTGAGCATCTGCTACGCTACTCACAGCGAAATGAATTACGCTGACAGCGAAGAACTCCTCGACAACCGCACCCGGGCCGGGCGTCTGCGCCGCGTCCAGGGTGCCGTGCTGCGCACCCACCGGGAGATGGCCGGGCGATCCCTGACAGACGTCGCCGCCGCGGCGCACTGCTCGCCGGCCCACCTCTCCGAGGTGGAGCGCGGGCGCAAGGACGTGAGCGCCGAGAGGCTGGTGGCCATGGCCGCGGCGCTCGACGTGCCCCTCCACGTCCTCTACGCCGACATTGCCGATCGCCTCACCCCGCAGACCATCACCGACGCCCGGGCGGTCGCCCACAACCCCCAGGAGCAGCTCCGCCTGGCGACGGCGGCGCTGAGCCCCGACGCGCTCCGGACGGTGGCCCAGTTCAGCAGCTACCTGGCCAGCCCGGCAGCCTCCCCGGCGCGGCGCCGCATCGGCTTCGCCATCCCGGGCTGGGAGGATGGACGCTGATGCTGATCCCGACCGTCGTCGAGTCCACCAGCCGGGGCGAGCGCGCCTACGACATCTACTCGCGCCTGCTGCGCGACCGCATCATCTTCCTCGGCAACGAGATCACCGACGACCTCGCCAATGCGGTCACAGCCCAACTGCTCTTCCTCGAGAGCGAGGATCCGGGCAAGCCGATCAGCCTCTACATCAACTCGCCGGGCGGCAGTGTCACCGCGGCGCTGTCGATGTACGACGCCATGCAGTGGGTCAGCTCACCGGTGGCGACGATCTGCCTCGGCATGGCCGCCAGCGGGGGCTCACTGCTCCTCGCCGCAGGCGCCCGCGGCACGCGCCTGGCGCTGCCCAACTCCCTGATCCTGGTCCACCAGCCATGGGCGTCCGGGCTGCAGGGCAAGGCCAGCGACCTCGAGGTCCACACCCGCGAGATCCTGCGCCAGCGCGACCTGCTCGTCGGGATCTACGCAAGGCACTGCGGGCGCACCCTGGACGAGGTCGCCCACGACATCGAGCGCGACAACTACATGACCGCGGAGCAGGCGTTGGCGTGGGGTCTCATCGACCAGGTCATCAACCGCCGTGAGCAGGCAGTGTCCGCCGCCGCCTGAGCTGAGCAGCCCATCGCTGCCGGGGTGGCGAGCGCTCGTCGATAAACTTCGGGTCATGCCGATGCGCCTCCACGACACCCTCACGCGCAGGCTGCGCATCGTGGCCCCGCTCGAGGAGGGCCACGTGCGCCTCTACACGTGCGGTCCCACCGTCTATGCGCGGGCGCACGTCGGCAACTTCCGCACGTTTCTGTTCGAGGACATCCTGCACCGCTGGCTGGAGCGACGCTTCGCCCGTGTCACCCACGTCATGAACCTCACCGACGTCGAGGACAAGATCATCCGCAATGCCGCGGCCGCAGGTCATGGGTTGGACGCTGAGACGGCACCGTTCATCGACGAGTTCTATGAAGACCTGCGCACCCTCAACATCCGTCCCGCCCAGCACTTCCCACGTGCCACGGAATACATCGAGGAGATGGTTGCGCTCATCGAGAGGCTGGAGGCGGCGGGCGTCGCGTACCGGAGCGCGGGCAGCGTCTACTACCGGGTCGCCGGCTTCCCTCACTACGGACGCCTCTCCGGCGCCCGCGCCGAAGGGCTGGTGGCCGGCGCGAGCGGGCGCGTCGATGCCGACGAGTACGACAAGGAGGACGTCCGCGACTTTGCCCTGTGGAAGGCCGTCGGCGCCGACGAGATCGGCTGGGACACGCGGCTCGGTCGCGGCCGTCCCGGCTGGCACATCGAATGCTCGGCGATGAGCATGGCGCTGCTCGGCGAGTCGTTCGACCTGCACTGCGGAGGCGTCGACAACATCTTTCCGCACCACGAGAACGAGATCGCCCAGAGCGAGGCCGCCACCGGGCGGCAGTTCGTGCAAATCTGGTGCCACTCGGCGCACCTGCGCATCGGGGGCGAGAAGATGGCCAAGTCGATGGACAACTTCGCCACCGTGCCCGACCTGGTGGCCTCGGGCGCGCGGCCCTCCGCGCTCCGCTACATGCTGGCCGCGGCAGCGCATTACCGCAAGCCGGTCAACTACAGCGACGAGTCGCTGCACGCCGCCACGGAGTCGGTGGACCGCCTCGCCGACTTCGACGCGCGGGTGCGCGGCCGCCCGCCCCGCGCGGGCGAGAACGAAGCCCGCGTGGAGCGCATCGCCGAGGCGCGCTCCGAGTTCGGCGCCGCCATGGACGACGACCTCAACCTGCCCGGGGCGATGGGCACAGTCTTCAGCCTGATCCGCGTCCTCAACAGGGAGCTCGACGAAGGGGAGCTGGACAGCGCCTCGTACAGCGCGCTGGTCGGGTTCCTCGACGAGGTCGACGACGTCCTCGGGGTCCTCGAGCTTGTCGCCGATGAGAGGGCCGGGAATTCGCTCAGCGACGAGGACCGAGCTCTGCTCGACCTGCGCCGGGTGGCGCGAGAGCAACGCGAGTGGTCGGAATCGGATCGCCTCCGCGAGGTTCTCGCCGGCCGCGGCATCGTGGTGGAGGACACCGGCGAGGGGCAGCGCTGGCGCCGCCTCTGACCGAGCGGTCAGCGGTCATTCGCATGTAAGGTTGAAACGCCACAATCGGTTCATACGGTCAGGTCGATCCATGCGCCCGCCCGGACCGGCGTGACCAGAGAGGAGGCACCGCAGATGGGACCAGGCAGCCGAGGGTTCGGAGGATTCTCCGCGTTGAGCGGAAATGCCCCACTCGTGGGCCGGGGCGGATATGACACCGGCGTGTCTGTGCTCGCCATCTGCCTGCGTTTTTTGATCTGGGTGCTCGTGATCGTCGCCATCGTGTGGCTGGTGCGTGCGCTCATCGGTGCCATGAAGGGCCGGCGCGCTCTGGCGCCGCCGCTGCCCAACCCCGCCGTCGCGGAGCTGGAGATGATGTACGCGCGCGGCGAGGTCACCCGTATCGACTACCTCACCCGCCGCGCCGACCTCAGTGGCGTGCCGCCCCCGGTGATCCCGGCAAGCTGAGCGGCGCCCTCCGGTCGGTCGCGTGTTCGGCTCGCCCTTCCGGCCCCTATACTGCGCTCGCCGGATGCCCGGCAATCGCCATGTAGAGGAGGGTCCACGTTGCCTGCAGTCGCCGGACGTCATTACAGCAATGGTGACACCGCCATCGGCATCGGCCTGGTTGTCGCTTTCATTGCGACCTTTCTCCCCTGGTACAGCGCCAGTTTCAGCTGCGGTGGGAGCGCTCTCTGCAACGGCTTGAACACATCGTTCTCAGTCAGCGCCCTCAATGACTGGCCGGGCTGGTTGTTCTTCCTGGCAGTGCTCGTCGGCCTGGCGCTGTTCATCCTGCGCACGTTTGTGCCGACCTTCACCATCCCCCAACTGCCCCAGACCGACGCGATGATCTACATGATCATCGGCGTCTTCGCCGCTGTCATGGCTCTGCTCTGGCTGGTCACACACACCAGCGGAGGAGGCGGCGCCGGCTACAGCTACGGTCCCAGTTTCGGGCTCTTCATCGGCATCATCGCGGGGATCGTCGTCGCGGTTGGTGGCTACCTGAAGCGCACCGATCCGCAGCCGGCCGTGAGCGCATACGGCACCACCTCGGGCAATTCCTTCGGCGGCGGCAGCCCCCCGCCCCCGCCCGCGCTCTAAGCCGCACCGCACGCGGCGCTCCGCATTCCCCTGATGGGGCGGCGGAGCGCCGCGGCGCTCATCTACCCGTGGCGCCGCACTTGGCGGCTTGGTCACGGAAAGGCCGCTGATCGATGACGGCGCGAGCGTGCCGCGCTCCCGGCGACACAATCGCCAAATGCCCGAGAGCGTGTGCTGCCCGAACTGCTGGTCCTGGACGGAGCTCGGCAAGCGAACCACCTGCCAGCGCTGCGGTACGGCACTGATCCTCCCCGACGGCCGCAACCTCGTTGCGGCTCGCTCGAACCCGCCACCGCCGCCTCCGCCGCCACCGGGCTTCGCGAACATCGGCGCGGCACCAGTCCGCTCCGGCGGGTTCGCCGCACTCCAGCAGAGCATCACCGCGTCGGGCACCAACTGGATCAGCGTCTGCCGCTGGATCACCATCGGATACGGGGTGCTGACGGCCCTCATCCTGATCGGCGTCGGCCTCCTGGTGCAGCACATCAACGTGCCCATCTTTGATGCCAACACCGGGATCACCACGGTGCAGTCCTTCAACATCGGCGCCGCCTTCGCGGTCGCGGCGGTCGCGGCGGCTCTGGTCACCGCTCTCTTCGTGTGGCTGACGCAGTTCACCGCGGCGCGCGTTGTCTTCCTGCTGCTCGACGTGCTCGCCATCCTCGACGGCCTCGCCGGCCTCGGCGGCACCGCCCGGGCGGGAACGGTCGGGCTCCTGGGCGTCCTGAGCCTCGTTCTCGACCTCGTCTACGGCGGGGCGCTGACCATGTCCCTGCTCCGGCCGAGGCCCCAGCCCGCGTACATCTGAGCCGGCTGGGCGAGGATCTCGACCCTCTGCTATAGTGCACTCTGCACTATGGCAGAAGTACCACGTTCGCGGCTGGACCTTGTCGCGCTTGGAGCGCTTGCCGTCCTTGCCGAGGGCCCGTCGCACCCCTACGAGATCCAGCGCCTCTTCCGCGAGCGCCACAAGGACTTCGCGATCGGGCCGCCGCGTGCGCTGTACCACGCCATCGCGCGCCTCGAGCAGCGCGGACTGGTCACCGCAGTCGAGACCAGCCGCGAGGGGCGGCGCCCGGAGCGCACCGTCTACGGCATCACCGACGACGGGCGCGACGAGATCGCCGCCTGGGTCTGTGAGCTGATCGAATCGCCCGTCGCAGGCCACCCCGTGTTCACCGCCGCGATGTCGCTGGTGGGGGTGTTGCCCATGAGCCGCGTCTCCCAGGCCCTGGGCGCGCGGGTCGTGCGCCTCGAGGGCATCATCGCCGGCGGCCACGCGGCCGAGCGGATGCTGATCGACGAGGTGGGCCTGCCGCGCGTCTTCCTCCTCGAGGCTGAGCTCGGTCTGCGCCTCCATGAGGCGGAGCTGGCCTGGTGCCGCGCCGTGATGGACGACATCAGCGCCGGCCGCCTCCACTGGGAGACACACCTGCCCGACACCGAGATCGCCAAGACCTCACGGGGACTGCATTCATGACCACGGCCATCGCCCCTGCAGACGACGCCGCCCAGGCCCCCGACGGGGACGTCGCCATCCGCACGCGCCGGCTTCGGCGCACGTTCACGACCCGCGGACGGGGCACCGTCGAGGCCGTCCGTGGCGTCGACCTCGAGGTGCGCAACGGCGAGATCTTCGGCTTCCTCGGCCCCAACGGGGCGGGCAAGACCACGACGCTGCGCATGCTCGCGACCCTGCTCACCCCGACGAGCGGAGAGGCCGTGGTGGCAGGTGCCGACCTGCTCACCCAGGGAGGCCTGGTGCGCCGCCGCATCGGCTACGTCGGCCAGACGGGCGGCAGCGACATCATCGAGACGGGGCGCGGCGAGCTTGTCTTCCAGGGGCGCCTCCACGGGATGAGCAAGAGCCAGGCAGAGGTTCGCGCGGCTGAGTTGCTCGAGACCCTCGAGATCGAGAGCTGCGCGGACCGCAAGACGCAGACGTACTCGGGCGGCCAGCGGCGCCGGCTCGACATCGCCATCGGCCTGATGCACCGGCCCCGCCTTGTCTTCCTCGACGAGCCCACCACCGGACTCGATCCCCAGGCGCGGGCGCACCTGTGGACGGAGGTCCGCAAGCTGCGCGACAGGGGGACCACGGTGTTCCTGACGACCCACTACCTGGAGGAGGCCGACGCGCTCTGCGACCGCGTGGCCATCATCGACCACGGCAGCATCGTCATCGAGGGTTCGCCGGACGCGCTCAAGCGTCAGGTCGCCGGCGACGCCATCACCCTGTCCCTGCAGGGTGAGCACGAGAACGCCTTCGCGCAGCTGCAGGCGCTGCCGTTCGTGCGCGAGGCCAGCGCTGAGAACGGCCTGATCCGCCTCTACGTCGACCGCGGCGAGACGGCGATGCCAGCCCTGATGCGCGCACTCGACGCGGCCAACCTCGAGATGGCGACGCTGACGGTGGCGCGGCCCAGCCTCGACGACGTGTTCCTTGCCAAGACCGGTCGCTCGCTCCGCGACGACAACCCCAACTGACAGGAGGAGGGCAGCCATGAACCCGCTTCGCGACACCGCGCTCGTCTTCCGCCGCTACATCCTGCAGACGCTGCGCAACCCCGTCTGGATGTTCTTCGGCATCGTCCAGCCGATCATGTACCTGGTGCTGTTCGCGCCTCTGCTGGTCAAGGTGGCGTCATCGGCGCCGGGGTTCCCCAAGGGCGGGGCCTACAACGTCTTCATCCCCGGCCTGCTCGTGCAGCTGGGCCTGTTCGGCGCCTCTGGCGTGGGCTTCGGGCTCATCTCGGAACTGCGCATGGGGGTCATCGAGCGCTTCAGGGTGACGCCGATCAGCCGCATCTCCCTTCTGCTCGGCCGGGCGCTGCGCGACGTGGTGATCATCACGGCGCAGTCGCTGCTGCTGGTCATCTGCGCGATCCCCTTCGGCCTGACCATCAACGCCGGCGGGATCCTGCTGGCGCTGTTGCTGATTGCCCTGATCGGGCTGCTGACGGCGTCGCTGTCCTACACGATCGCGCTGGCTGTGAAGAGCGAGGATGCGTTCGCACCCATCGTGTTCGGTGCCACGCTTCCCCTGCTGCTCCTCTCCGGCGTGCTCCTGCCCCTGCAGCTGGCGCCGGGCTGGCTGCGCACCGTGGCGGCGTTCAACCCGCTCAAGTACGCGGTGGACGCGGCCCGGGCGGCGTTCAACAGCCACCTCACGGATATCGCGGTGGTGCAGGGATTCGCCGTGATGCTTGGACTGGGGATCGTCGCGGTGGTGCTGGCGGCGCGTGCCTTCGGTCGTGCCGTGGCGTGATCAGCGGTGCTGGCGGCGCTGCGCCCGACGGGAGCTGGACGGCAGGCTGACCGGCTGGGGCGCCGGGCGTCGGCGATACTCGGCCGGTGGACATCCTGTACGGGCGCAACCCGGTGCTCGAGGCACTCCGTGCCGGCAGGGCGGCGCGCAAGCTGGTCATCGCCACCGGGACCGCCGCTGACCTCCGCATCGACGAGATCCGCGCCCTGGCGGAGGAGCGCGGCATCCCGGTGGAGGAGAGCCCGCGCCGCCGCCTCGACGACATCTCCCATACCGAGCACCACCAGGGGATTGCCGGGTACTTCCACGGCCGCGCCCCGCTGACACTGGACGACCTCATGGCGCAGGCCCGCCTCCCGCAACTGGTGGTCGTGCTCGACGGCATCCAGGACCCGCAAAACCTCGGGGCGATCATCCGCACCGCAGACGCGGTGGGCGCCGACGGCATCGTGCTGCCGCGGCATCGCGCCGCCGGGGTCACCGGCGCGGCGGCCAAGGCATCGGCCGGCGCCACCGAGCATGTTCCTGTCGCCGTTGTCACCAACCTGGTGCAAGCGCTCGAGCAGATGCAGGCGGCGGGCATCTGGGTGGTGGGACTGGCCGCGGATGGCCCGACGCGGTACGACGGCTTTGACTTCACCATCCCGGTGGCGCTGGTGGTCGGCGCCGAGGGCGACGGCATGCGTTCGCTGACGCGGCGCCACTGCGACGCCGTGGTGTCGCTGCCACTGGCGGGCCGGGTGTCGTCGCTCAATGCCGGGGCGGCGGCGGCAGTGTTGCTCTACGAGGTGGCGCGCCAGCGCGGCTTTGCGACGCGTGATGCTCGTGATGCGTGAGCTGATCGTCGACGGCTACAACATCATCCACGCGTGGCCCGAGCTGTCCCCCCTGATCAAGGGCGGTAGGGGAGACGAGGCGCGCCGCCGCCTTGTCGCCATGCTCGGCGAGTACGCGGCCGCCACCGGTGAACACGTCACCGTCGTCTTCGACGCCCACGGCCGCGAGCGCGACCGCGGTGCCGGCGAGAAGATCGACGGCATCACGGTGATCTATGGGAGTCGCGCGCAGAGCGCCGACCACGTCATCGAGCGGCGCGTCTCGATGGCCTCGCACCATGGGGACGCCGGGTTGGTGACGGTGGCCACCAGTGACCGCTTGCAACGGGACATGGTCATGGCGATGGGAGCGGCGGTGGTGGGGGCAACCGCGCTGCATGCGCAGGTGCGGGGCGTCCGGGACGGCGTCGACGAGCACGCCGCGCGGAGGCGACGTGACGCTGGTTTCGCCAACCGCCTCGGGGACCGGCTCGATCCGGAGGTGCGCGCTCAGCTCGAGCGACTTGCTCGGCCGCCGGCCATCGATGAGGAGCCGCCGGGGGCGGAGTGAGGCTCATCCCGCCGCGGGGTCGGTGCGTCGCAACGTTCCAGCCAGGTGGTCGCTGAGCGGCTCGCCATTCATGCCAAGGAGCAGCCGATAGTTGAGCACGTCGTGCTCGACCCAGATGTGTCGGTTCACGTCGGTGACCCGTTTGGCTGTCGGCGTGACTCCCACGAGCACCGCCTCGAGCTCAAGAGTCCATCCCTTGATCCGCCCCTCATGGATCTCGGCAACCCCGGTCGGCTGCACCAGCAGCAGTTCGACACGCGACCCGCCGACCGGACGAAGATAACCGACCTCGCTGTGCATGGGCCGGCCGTCGTCTTCCGCCCATGTTCGCTGGGCGTAGCGGAGGAATGGCTTGCCTGCGTGGTCGATGACAACCTCCTCGCGATATCTGAACGGCGTCTCCGCAGTCCACAGACCCCGCCCTGTACCCTCCCATCGTCCCAAGAGAAAGGCCAGTGCTGCGCAGTCGGGATGCAAGGCTGGGTTCTCCATCGCGGCAGTGTCGCGCACCAGGGGGCCTCCACACGCAGACCTGCACGGACTACGCAGCCCGCCCCCGGCGTTGGCCGTGACCATCGCGGCTACTCCGCTTGGGACGGAGCCACACGGTCAGCATGCCGCGGTTGCCGGTGGCAGGGCCCGTCAAGACCTGTTGTTTCGATAGGTTCCCGCTGGATTCTCACCGCGCTCCCGGTCAGCTCCCGCCTGCCTCCGGCTGAGTTCACGACTGGGCGGGTAGACTGACCGAGCGCTGGCCGGCGTAGCTCAGTGGTAGAGCAGCTGTTTTGTAAGCACGGAACGGGCGGGCGAGTACGACTTGATCGTGCTGCGCCGTCGGCGTATCGTGCGAACCCTGTTGTATCACTGTTGAGCGAGGGTCAGGGTGTCCGGTGTCGCGGTCCTTGCGGTCTGCGTGGTCATGGCGGCGACGGGGTGCGCATTGATCTTCGCATCGACCTATCGAACCCGGCACGGGGTGCTGCGATCGCAACGGCTCGAATGGGCGCTGAAGCCGCGGCCGGTGCCCGGGTGGATGTACCTCATCGGCGCGGGCATCGCCCTTCTTGCGGGAATTCCCAATGTCGCAGGAGCGATCGTCACGTTCGGACGAGGCTCCTCGAGCTCGGCGTCATATCAGCTGGTCTACGGATTGTTCTTCCTCGGCGTTGGTGTCTCCACGGTCCTCACGATGCGCGCCTCCAACAGAGGCAAGCCTCCACGAGAGCGTTTCAAAACAGGACTGTTCGGAATGGGGGTGTTCGTCCTTGGCGGCTGTGCGTTCGCCGTCTGGGGTGCGAACCGCGGCCACGTCCTCGCCGTCATCGTGGGGATCGTGGCTGCCTGCTCGTTTCCGGTGGTAGCGGTGGTCGGTTGGCTTCGTCTGCGACGCGGGGAGACTGTTCAGTAACTGGTCTACTGGTGACGATCGCGGTGTCGAACCCCGGCTGGCCGGGGTCGCCGGCACCATTGCGGTGTTTTGTATACATTCCCCTAGTTATGCCCCACTCGAGGACCGAGTCGTTTGTGATGGCAGCGCCCAT
>Ga0209890_10000445_pt1 | contig 19244 bp, 17 predicted proteins | sample OrgsoiDNA2013049_FD_185799 | JGI IMG/M metagenome (GOLD analysis project Ga0209890, IMG submission 185799) | Permafrost soil microbial communities from the Arctic, to analyse light accelerated degradation of dissolved organic matter (DOM) -... | ecosystem: Environmental > Terrestrial > Soil >...
TCACGATTCGCCCACTTTGAGTACAGCCAGAAACGCCTCTTGGGGAATGTCGACGCGGCCAATCCGCTTCATCCGCTTCTTGCCTTCCTTCTGTTTCTCCAGCAGCTTGCGCTTGCGCGAAATGTCGCCACCATAACACTTGGCGATGACGTTCTTGCGGATGGCATGGACCGTTTCGCGCGCGATGATTTTGGCGCCGATCGATGCCTGGATGGCCACTTCGAACATCTGCCGGGGAATGAGTTCCCGCATCTTGGAAACCAGAAGTTTCCCGCGTTCGTAGGCGACGTCCCGGTGCACGATGATCGAGAGCGCGTCGACGGGCTCGCCTGCCACCAGGATATCCAGCTTCACCATCGGCGATTCCCAATAGTCCGCCAGATGGTAGTCGAGCGAGGCGTACCCGCGCGACACAGATTTGAGGCGGTCGTAAAAATCGAGCACGATCTCGTTCAACGGCAATTCGTAGTGCAGCATCACGCGCGAGGAACTGACATACTCGAAAGTCTTCTGCTTGCCGCGCTTTTCCTCGACCAGTTTGAGGATGCCGCCAACATATTCTTCGTTGGTGAGGATCGTGGCCAGGATCACCGGCTCTTCGATCTTGTCGATCTCGCTGGGATCGAGCCAGCGCGACGGGTTGTCGATCTCCACCATCGTACCGTCGGTTTTATAGATCTTGTAGCGCACGCCGGGAGCCGTCGTAATCAGATCGAGATTGAATTCCCGCTCCAGCCGCTCCTGAATAATCTCCATGTGGAGCAGGCCCAGGAAACCGCAGCGGAAGCCGAACCCGAGCGCGACGGAGCTCTCTGGCTCGAAGAAGAACGACGAATCGTTCAGCCGCAATTTCTCGAGGGCTTCGCGGAGTTGCGTATGCGCGTGAGCATCGATGGTGTAGAGTCCAGCGAACACCATGGGCTTGATTTCCTCGAAGCCGGGCAGCGCCTCGAGCGCGGGATTGTTGTCGTGGGTGATGGTGTCGCCGATCTTTGTGTCGGCAACATTCTTGATATTGGCGATGATGAACCCGACTTCGCCGGCCACCAGTTGATCGATCTCCACCGGCTTGGGTGTGAGCACGCCGAGAGTCTCCGCGTCGAACGTTGTGCCGTTCCACCACAGGCGAATTCGATCGCCCTTGCGCAGCGTGCCCTGAAACACGCGGGTCAGTACGATCACTCCGCGGTAAGGGTCGAACCAGGAGTCGAAAACCAGCGCCTGCAGCCGGTTATCGGGCGAGCCCTTGGGCGGCGGTACGCGCTTTACAATCGCTTCCAACACCTCGGGAACGCCCTGCCCGGTCTTGGCGCTGATCAGCACGGCGTCAGTCGCATCGAGACCGACCGCGCTCTCGATCATCTCTTTGGTGCGCGGGATGTCGGCGCTTTGCAGATCGATCTTGTTGATGACGGGAATAATCTCGAGCCCATGGTTGATCGCCAGATACGAGTTGGCCAGCGTCTGGGCCTCGACTCCCTGCGACGCGTCGACCACCAGCAGCGCTCCTTCGCACGACGCCAGAGACCGCGAGACTTCGTAAGAGAAGTCCACATGTCCTGGTGTATCGATCAAGTTAAGCTGGTAGGTCTGTCCATCCTGCGCGGTATACGCCATGCGGACGGCATGGGATTTGATGGTGATGCCACGCTCGCGTTCCAGGTCCATGGAATCGAGCACCTGCGCCTGCATTTCGCGCGCGGTCACCGATCCCGTCAGTTCCAGCAGGCGGTCGGCGAGCGTAGATTTGCCGTGGTCGATATGCGCGATGATCGCGAAATTGCGGATGAATGCTGCGTCCATGGTGAGTGGCTAATCCTTGATTCTAACAGGGCTTGAAGCATGGTCGCCCTAGGCTCATGCTGGTTGGTGTCTAATCATCAGTGAACTTCGGACCTCAAATGCACATTCGAAAAATCCCGTGGCGTGGTCGGCAGCAGATAGTCTTTCGCTCGTCAGGCGTCCCTACTTCTTCGACTAAAATCAGAGCGCATGCTCGTTCTCGCTTCGGCTTCGCCCCGCCGCCAGGAACTTCTGCGCAACGCGGGTATTTCATTCACGGTGCAGCCCGCGGATGTCTACGAGACTCCGCTACCGGGAGAACTGCCGCGCGAGTGTGCGGAGCGCCTAGCGCGTGACAAGGCGCTCGCAGTCTGGCGCTTGCGTCCTCAGGATGTGGTGCTGGGGGCGGATACGATCGTGGTTGTCGATGAGGCGATCCTCGGCAAACCCATCGACGCCGCTGACGCTGCCCGCATGCTGCGCCAGCTCTCTGGCCGTGTGCACCGCGTCATCACCGGAGTGTGCGTAGTGGAGGCAGCGGGTACCGGAGAGAACCGAGAACTGAGAACTGCCTCCGAAACCACACTTGTGACGATGAACGACTTGTCCGACGATGAGATTCGCGATTACGTTGCGACTGGCGAGCCCATGGACAAAGCCGGAGCCTACGCAATCCAGGGAATGGCTTCCCGCTGGATCCCGCGGATTGAAGGAGATTACAGCAACGTGGTCGGACTTCCGGTCGCGCTGGTATACCGCATGCTCCGCGACCAGCCCCCGCGGCGGCAAAATTCCTGACCTCGAAGATCGGAAGGGTCACGCGCTTTCGATCATTCCCGCCAAAAGCAGCGCCCGCCGCGGTAACTCCGAGATCACGATGTGTTCGTGGACCGCGTGTGCTCCCTGCCCCACACCTCCCATGCCGTCGAGCGTCGGGATGCCCATGCCGGCGGTGAAGTTTCCATCGGAGCCCCCGCCCACCGCGGCTTCTTCAAGTTTCCAGTCGAGCTGCTTCGCAATCGCCTGCGCCTTCTCGTAAAGGGCGGCTACTCCGGCCGTCCGCTCCATGGGCATGCGGTTGATGCCGCCCTCGACACTCAGCTTGCAGTGCCGGTCGAAGGCCTTCAAGGCGCGCAATTTTCGATCAAGGGGGCCGGCTTGCTTCGCGTTCGCAATGCGCACGTCGATTTCGGCAGCGGCGTCAGCGGCGATCACGTTCGTGCGGGTGCCACCTCGAATCACCCCGGGGTTTACCGAGAGCCCTCGCCGCAAATCGTTCAGCTTCGAGACAGCAGTGATCTGCCGTGCGAGTTCGAGGATGGCGCTGTGTCCCTTGCCGGGATCGAGTCCCGCGTGCGCAGCTACGCCTTTCACCTTCAACGTGTATTCACCTACTCCTTTGCGCGCGGTTTTCACTGCACCCCGTGGGCCCGCGGGTTCGAGCACGAGCACCGCAGCGGACTCCTTGGCCAACGCCTCGGTGATTCTGCGCGAAGAGTAGCTGCCCACTTCTTCGTCCGACACCAGAAACACTGTGACGGGCCGCCGCAGTCCTCCATGCCACGCTTGCAGCGCAGCGATCGCGTAGAGCATGAGTGCGATACCCGATTTCATGTCGAGCACGCCGGGTCCGTGCAAGCGCCCATCGGTGACGTGACAGGCCATGGTCGCGAGCGTTCCCAGTGGATAGACGGTGTCGAAGTGCCCCAGCAGCAGGACTGGCTTGGTCTTTTCTTCGCCAGGGAAATCAATCTGCAGGTTGTCCGCACAGTCCTCGGCGCGGTGCACGCGGGCCCTTCCGCCTGCAGCCTCGAAGGTTCCTGCGAGGAAGGCGCCCATTCGGTCGGCAGCGGCCTTGTTATCGCTGGGAGATTCGATCTCCACAAACTCGCGGATCGTCTGCACGATCTGTTCCTGCCGGGCTTCGAAATAGCGCAGCCGTTCGCTCCATACCGGGTTTACCTGGAATGCTTCGGTTGGTTTCTGTTTCGAACGTGCAGTTTTTTTGCCCGGCATCTTTCCGCTCATCTCCCGCCCTGGTGTGGATGGTGCCTTCGGGCGCAAGGCGTACAGTATAATCTTCAAGCCGTTTTGAGACGAACCAGTTTGAGACGAACATGAATGAGAGCACCCCTGTGCCGGATCCTTCGCCCTCCGCGACGAAGATCGCGCTCGACATCCACGACATCCTGAAAATCCTGCCCCACCGGTATCCGTTCTTGCTGATTGACCGTGTTCTGGATTTGAAGCGCAAAGTCCGTATCGTCGCGATCAAGAACGTCACCATCAACGAACCGTTCTTCGCGGGACACTTTCCCGGCCTGCCCATCATGCCTGGTGTGCTCATCGTGGAGGCCATCGCTCAGGCCGGCGGCGCTCTGCTGTTGACCGAAGTCGAAGATCGCAGCGACAAGGTCATGGTCTTCACCGGCATCGAGCGTGCCAAGTTTCGCAGGCCCGTCAGCCCGGGTGATCAATTGCGTCTGGAAGTGGAGGTCACTGGCTGGCGCTCTGTGCCGGGTATGACCGCTGCAAAGATGCAAGGTTACGCTTATGTGGGCGATAAACGCGTGGCCGAAGCCATTGTTTCGTGCCAGTTGGTAGATAGCTCGCGCGGGCGTGGTTCGGACAGCGGGAACGGCGATGCAGGATAGCTTTTGCCAACAGCCAAAGTGATCCGCGCGCCCTCGCTTATGAATTCAGCTTCCATGAACGTACATCCTACGGCCCTGATCGATCCGCGCGCGAAGGTTCCTTCTTCCTGCAAGGTCGGGCCCTATTGCGTGATCGGGGCCGACGTCGAACTTGGCGAAGGTTGCGGTCTGGCGTCGCACGTGGCCATCGAAGGAACGACCAGAATCGGCGCCGACAATGCTTTCTTTCCTTTCTGCGCCATCGGTATGGCGCCGCAGGACATCACTTACAAAGGCGAACCAACCCGCCTCGAGATCGGCGATCACAACGAAATCCGCGAGTTTGTGACCATTAATCGCGGCACGGCGAAGGGCGGAGGTCTCACCAAAGTTGGCAGCCACTTGCTCATCATGGCCTACACCCACATCGGTCACGATTGCGTGATCGAGGATCACGCCATGCTGGTCAATGGCGCGACCCTGGGCGGGCATGTGACGGTCGAAGAATGGGCCGTAGTCGGAGCGCTATGTCCGGTGCATCAGTTCGTGCGCATCGGCGCGCACTCCTACATCGGCGGCGGCACCACCATTACACAGGATGTCCTGCCGTACTCCATGACCTCCGCCGCGCGCGACACCCATGCCTACGGAATGAATAAAGTCGGCCTCGAACGTCGCGGGTTTTCGAAAGAACGCATCGCCAAAATCCACCACGCCTACAAGATTTTGCTCGCCTCTAAAATGAATACAACTCAGGCTGTCGAGAAACTCAGATCCGAATCTGATCGCGGCGAGGATATCGACAGGCTGCTTCGCTTCATCGAGGCCTCGGACCGCGGGATTATTAAGTAGCATTCCATGCCTTCCCAGACCCAAAAGATCGGCCTCATCGCCGGCAATGGCAAGTTCCCCTTCCTCGTCCTCGATGCCGCGCGCGCCCAGGGCTACGAAGTGGTGGTCGCTGCGATCAAGGAAGAAACCTCCCCTGAGATCGAGTCGCACGGCGCGATTGCCGTTCACTGGCTTTCGCTGGGGGAACTGTCGAAGCTGATCGAGACCTTTCAGCGGGAAGGTGTGAAGCGCGCCGTCATGGCGGGGCAGGTCCGGCACAAGCAGATTTTTTCCTCCATCCGCCCCGACTGGCGCCTGGCCAAGCTCTTGCTCTCGCTCGCTACCCGCAACACCGATTCGTTGCTCGGTGCGATAGCAAAAGTATTGGCCGAGGAAGGCATCACGCTGGAAAAATCCACCTGGCTGCTGGAACCGCTGCTGGTCAAGCCGGGCGTCCTGACGAAGCGCGAGCCCACCGACCAGGAGCAGAAGAATATCGAGTACGGACGCGCCGTGGCCCTGCATCTCGCGCAGCACGACATCGGCCAGACGGTAGTGATCGCTGAATCTGCGTGCGTCGCGGTCGAAGCCATGGAAGGCACCGACGCCACCATCGAACGTGCCGGACAGATCATGCGTTCGCTGCACGGCGATGCCTCCACCCTCAGCCGCGCCCTCACCGTTGTGAAGATCGCGAAACCGAATCAGGATATGCGCTTCGATGTGCCTGTCGTAGGCCTGAAGACAATCGAAGTCATGGACTCATCCGGTGCTGCCTGCCTGGCGTTAGACGCGGGCAAATGCCTCCTGCTCGATGGACAGAAAGTTATCGACGCGGCCAACGCTGCGAACATCGCAATCGTCGCCGAGGAAGGGTGATACCGTATGAACCCGAAGGAAGCCGGAGTAGTGTCCGAAGCCGCCCGCATCGCCGATCAGCTTCGTCGCGCCTTCGATGGCAGCGCATGGCACGGACCTGCCCTGCTTGAGCTGCTGGAAGATGTAGCCGCCGCCACGGCCGCCGCCAAGCCGCTGCCCAAGGTTCACAGCATCTGGGAACTTGTGTTGCATATTGCCGTGTGGGACAGCGCAGCTCTCCGCCGCTTGAGTGGGGAAAAATGCCAGCCCACCGGCACCGCAAATTTTCCTCTCGTGTCCATGTCGACAACTGCGGCATGGCGCAAAGCTGTTGCGGCCACGAAACGCACTCACGACTCGCTCGTCAAAACCGTCGACGCTCTCCCCGACTCGCGCCTGGGAGGCCCCGTCCCGGGCAAGCGATACGACTTCTATCACATGCTTCACGGGATCGCGCAGCACGAGCTTTACCACGCCGGGCAGATCGCAATTTTGAAGAAGGTGCAGGAGCGCTCGCGAAAATAGGGAAGCGAGCCCAACGCGCGATGGCTGCGTCGCGAAACCTGCGACGCTTCGCGCGGCTCGCCCAGATCCCTCGCGGCGCAAAGAACGCTTGCTCGGGATGACAATCGCTTCTCACCACTTCTTGAAAATCACGGCCACGGCCGCCACGATCAGCGCGAATCCCGCCAGATAGTTCCACCGCAACGGCTGCTTCAGATACAGCACCGAGAACGCCGCGAAGACCGTAAGTGTAATGACTTCCTGGATCGTCTTAAGTTGCGCCGCACTGAACTCGTAAGATCCGATGCGGTTTGCCGGGACCTGAAAGCAGTACTCAAAAAAGGCAATCAGCCAGCTCACCGCAATCACTTTGTAGAGCGGCACCTCGCGGTATTTCAAATGTCCATACCAGGCAAACGTCATGAAGATGTTGGAGATGGTCAGCAACACGATCGTCCTCATCTGGGCGATTCAATCCTTTCTGCGGTTGATTTTTCGAAACGCAGCGCCCACGCGGCCTGAGCCACCGGCGCTAATGCAGATGCTCTTTCCCTGGTTTCCATTTACAATTTCTTTCCGGCAACCGGCCATCGAGAATTTTTCCTGTCATCGCAAAACCCGATTTCCGTCGCGGTGGTTGGTGTCGGCGTTTTCGGGCGCAATCACGCCCGAGTCTACAAGGAACTCGAACAGCAAGGCGAACCCGTGCGCCTGCTGGGAGTGGTCGATCCTGACGTAGGTCGCGCCGACGCGGTAGCCGGTGAGTTCGGGTGCAAGGGCTTCAGTTCGGTCCAGCAGATGCTCACCACGCACAGCGAACTGCAGGCCGCTTCGGTCGCAGCTCCCACCTTGCATCATCTGGCCGTTGCGCGCGAGTTGATGCAGGCTGGAGTGGACGTGCTGATCGAAAAGCCGCTCGCCGCAACGCTCCCCGAGGCGGCAGAACTCGTATCCCTCGCGGCCACCCACCAGCGGATCGCCCAGGTCGGCCATCTTGAGCGTTTCAATCCAGCCGTTCGGGCCACGGTTCCTTTGCTGACGCAGCCTATGTTTTTCGAAGTACACCGGCTCAGCGTGTTCACTCCTCGTTCGCTCGATGTGGATGTCGTCCTCGATCTGATGATCCACGATCTCGACATCGTTCTGGCCTTTGCCAAGTCGCCTGTCAAGGAAGTTCGCGCCGTTGGACTGCCGATTTTGTCGGGGAAAGTGGACATCGCAAACGTCCGCCTCGAATTCGAATCCGGCTGCATCGCCAACTTCACCGCGAGCCGTGTTTCCACTGAGCGCGTTCGTAAACTGCGTTTCTTTCAGCCGCGGCAATACGTTTCGCTCGACTACGGACGCCAGGAAGTGTTGGTGTTCACTGTCGGTCACGATACCGCATCCGGAACGCCCTCGGTGAATCCCCAGATAGGCGTCACCAAGCCCCCCGTCGCTTCCGAAGAACCGCTGCACGCGGAACTTAAGTCGTTTCTTCGCGCCGTTCGGGAGCGCTCCACGCCCGTGGTTCCCTTAGAGGACGGCCGGCGCGCGCTCGCCCTGGCGCTGGATATTGTGGCTGCGATTCGCCAGCACTCGGATAAACTCGGTCTCGCCCCGACCTCTCCAGCAAAGCAGTCCTGACCGCGTCAAAATTCTGATTTACATATGTTTACACAGCTAAGTCGCAGCCTATTTGTTCGCGAGCAGAATCCCACGAAAGATGCGAAAATAGAGGTAACTGAGCTGTAAAGCATCGCGCGCACCTTAGCATTGCTTCCTAGAAGGCCGGATGCAACGCCGCGAGTGTATTCGGTGTCTAACGACAGGCGGACACAACTAAGCTTTTACAGTTCAGCCCAGCGCATGCCGATCACTCAAATTCCATTCCAGGATCCGGTGGCTCCCGAAAAGCCTCAACCGGAGCAACTCGGCCTTTACGACAGGCAGGACTGGGAAACCGCTTACCGCGATCTCGATGCCCATGTTCCGCATCTCCTCATCCAGTTGCAGGACGATCTGCAGCGCTCCCGCTGGCGCGAGGCTATCTGGATCTCGATCATTGTGCACATGGTGCTCACCTTTGCGCTGTGGCACCTCGACTGGATCGCAAAGTCTGTCGGATGGCATACTGCGGTTGCCGTATCCTCGAACTTGAAAGACAAGAACCTTACTTACCTGACTCTCCCCCCGGATTTGCAGAAGCCGTCGCGCAGGCCGAACACCAACGTTGCGTCGGACAAAGATCGCATCGCTACCTCGCGTCATCCGGAACTCGATCCCAAGGAATTGCGGAAGATTCTGGCTACGCCTCCTCCGGGAGCTCCCGGCATGACGGGTCCACGCGCGCCCCAGCAGGCAGCGCCGCAGCCCTTGGCGCAAAACCAGCAACCGCAGCCAGCGCAGCAACAGACACAGCGTCCCCAGTTTCAGAGCGACCAAACCGCACAGCTGCAGATCCCCGCTCGTCCTAACAATTCGTTCAGCAAATATGGCGGGGGTATGACGCCGGGGCAGGCGATTCAACAGGCTACGCAGGGGGCGGCAGCCAACCGTTCCGGCGGTGCCGGGCAAGAGGGCGATTTCGGCCTGGGTACGGGAGCACACGGTCGAGCCCTGGGCAATCTGGAGATACTCAGCGACACTCAGGGCGTAGATTTCGGCCCTTACCTGCAGCGCATTTTGCAGGAAGTCCGCGAGAATTGGTATCGTGCGATTCCCGAATCCGCCGAGATGAAGAAGGGCAAGCTGCAGATTGAGTTTGCCATCACAAAAGACGGTAAGGTCGCGGATATGAGGTTGACTGCCGGCTCCGGCGATGTTGCCCTCGATCGTGCAGCGTGGGCTGGCATCTCGGCGTCGAATCCGTTTCCGCCCCTGCCCACCGATTTCACGGGACCTTATCTCGCGTTGCGCTTCCGCTTTTTCTACAATCCCGACAAGGCCGATTTACAATAGCGCCTGTCTTGAGGGCCTCTCCGCTGCGAATCCTTTCCCCTTTGTCGATAATCAAATAGTTAACAGCGGTGCGTGTGGGCGGAAGCCGCCTGAATTGAGACACTGGCAGAGAGGGGACTTTCTTGGAGAAGATGCCGGTTCTGTTCGTCGGCCACGGGTCGCCGATGAACGCGATTGAGCACAATGCTTTCACCGAAGCGCTTCAGGGTTTGAGCGCGCGCCTGCCTAAACCGAAGGCGGTTTGTGTCGTATCGGCGCATTGGGTGACATCCGGCTCGCAGGTGCTGGCCTCGGCTCATCCCAAAACCATCCATGATTTCTACGGTTTTCCGCGTCCGCTCTACGAAGTGCAGTATCCCGCGCCCGGCGCTCCCGCCGAAGCCAAGAACCTGGCCCGCAATCCTGAGATCGTCCCCGACGACACCTGGGGCCTGGATCACGGCTCCTGGAGCGTCCTTCGCCATATGTATCCCAAGGCGGACGTACCCGCGTTCCAACTGAGCCTCGACGATCGTCGTACTTTCGACGAGCATCTTGAACTTGGCCGCGAAATTCAGTCGCTACGCGAGCGTGGAGTTCTGATCCTGGGCAGCGGCAACATTGTGCACAACCTGCGCCGCATTGATTGGGACAATCCTTCCGGTGCTTTCGACTGGGCGGTGGAGTTCGACGCCAAGGTCAAGGAAGCGGTAGAAGCGCACGATGCGAATTCGCTAGCCCAGCCCCAGAAGTGGGGCGACGCCTTATTGGCAACGGCCCATCCCACGCCGGAACATTACCTGCCGTTGCTCTACTGCATGGGCAGCACGGATAAACGGGATGCGGTGTCGTATCCCTATGAAGGCTTCGACTTTGGCAGCATCTCAATGCGGGCGATCCTCTTCGGCGAGTCGAAGGTCGCCGCTTAGATCGCGCACTTCCTCGCGCTTGGTGTACCTGCTACATTTTGAGCCAGTGCATCCCTCCGAAGAATACGTCCAGCGTCGCAATGCTCGCCAATTGCGGGTCTCGCAGTACGAGCAGATTCATATTCGCCTGGGAAATGCCCGGCTTCTTCTGGCCGCAGTCGCGGTAATCATGGCGTGGGCTTCGTTCCGAGCGCACGACCTCTCGCCTTGGTGGCTGGCCGCGCCGGTAGCGGCATTCGTGGGCCTCGCGTCGTATCACACACGAATTCTTCGCGCCCGCGAACTAGCCCAGCGGGCCGCGGAGTTTTATGAAAAAGGACTGGCCCGCGTCGAAGACCGTTGGGCCAACTCTGGAGAAACCGGCCAGCGCTTCGACAATCCTCACCACGTATACGCCGCCGATCTCGACCTGTTCGGCAACAGCAGCCTGTTTCAGCTTTTATCGACCGCCCGCACCCGCATGGGCGAGGACACTCTTGCGGAATGGCTGCTTTCCCCTGCTCCGGTGGAACGAGTCCACGAACGCCATGCTGCGGTGAACGAATTGCGCGATCAACTCGATCTTCGGGAAGATTTGGCGGTCCTGGGCGAAGATGTTGGCGTGGGCGTGCATCCCGCTGCCCTCTCACAGTGGGCGGAGTCGTCAAACCGGATGAAGCCCTTATGGATTCGATGGCTGGCGCCTTGCCTCGCTGCCCTGGCAGTCGCAGCCGCCGTCGTATGGGCCGTCTGGGATCTGGCGACACCGCTGGTCCTGATCGTGGTGATCGAAGCCGTTCTCACCTACATGCTCAAGAAGCCCTTGGAAGAAGTCCTCCACGGGACCGAGCATGCCTTTCGCGACCTGGCCTTACTTTCAGGCGTGCTCGCACGCATGGAGTCACAAAAATTCCAAGCGCCACGACTGCAGGCGCTGCAATGCGACCTTCTGTCGGGCGGCGTGCCTAGCTCGCAAGCGATCGCGCGCCTCAGGACTTTGGTCGACCGGATCAATTCGCGTCACAACATCTTTGTCCGCATCATCGACGCTCCCCTGATGTACTCCGTCCAGGTCGCATTCGCGGCGGAGCGCTGGCGTCGGGCGCACGGCAGCGCACTGCGGTTGTGGGTAAATGCGATCGGGCAGATCGAGGCCCTTCTTTCGCTGGCGACTTACAGCTTCGAGCATCCCTCGGATCCCTTTCCTGAATTTTCAGGCGGTGCGGCGTCGTTCGTTGCGGAGGACCTTGGACATCCGCTAGTCCCCGCGGCGATCTGCGTTCGCAACAACGCAAGTATCTCTGGAGAGACACGGATTCTGCTGGTCAGCGGTTCCAATATGTCGGGCAAGAGCACGCTGCTGCGCGCCGTTGGGATGAATGTTGTACTGGCGATGGCGGGAGCGCCCGTTCGGGCCCGCCGCCTTCAGCTGACTCCAACACAAGTGGGAGCCAGTATTCGCGTGAACGATTCCCTGCAGGAGGGCAGTTCCCGTTTCTATGCCGAGATCACCCGGCTGCGTCAAATCTTCGATTTCGCAGGCAACGATCCGCCCCTGATGTTTCTACTGGATGAACTGTTGCAGGGAACAAACTCAAACGACCGCCGCATTGGTGCCCAGGGAATCGTGCGCGCCCTTGTGAGTCGCGGCGCCATCGGTTTGGTGAGCACGCATGACCTGGCCCTGACCGACATCGGAGGCTCGGTCGCAGGCCATCTGCAAAATGTCCACTTCCAGGATGACCTTTCCAACGGCCGCATGATCTTCGACTACAAACTGCGCGACGGCGTCGTTACGAAGAGCAACGGCCTCGAACTGATGCGGTCGATTGGGCTCGATGTATAGCTTTCGGGACTCTTACCAAACCCTGCAACGGTTCTCATTCACCATCGGCGCACCCGCCTTGCAGTGAAAGGCCTCTTGAAACTCCGGCATGTTCGAGACCACACCGTTGGTTCGGTATTTTTCCGGAGAATGGGGGTCAACCGTCGCCCGCATGCGCTTGGTCTCGTCGCGCGTCTGCCCGCACCAACTCTGCCCATAGCCAACGAAAAAGCGCTGGTCGGGTGTGAGTCCATCGATCGGTTCCAGCGTCTGGCCGTTGGTGTCACCCTTCCAAGCCACGTACGCCAGAAGTAGACCGCCCAGGTCGGCGACATCTTCACCCAGCGTCAGCTTCCCGTTGATCTTGATGTCGTCGACGATCGTGTAAGTCGAGTACTGGTCCGAGATGCAATTCGCCCGCTTCACAAATTCTTTCCCGTCGTCCTCGGTCCACCAGTCGCGCAGATTCCCCTGGGCATCGAACTGGCGCCCTTCATCGTCGAAGCCGTGGGTGAGTTCGTGTCCCACGGTTCCTCCAGTGTCGCCGTAGTTCGGCGCCGCGTCCGACTTGGGATCGAACGCCGGAGGCTGCAGCACCCCCGCCGGAAAGTTGATGTCGTTCATCTGCGGATCGTAATACGCATTCACCGTCGGCGGAGTCATGCCCCATTCGCCACGGTCCACCGGCTTGCCGATTTTCGCCAACTGCCGGTCGAATTCGAACTTCCGCGCCCGCTCCAGGTTCCCCAGTTCGTCTCCGCGCACGATCTCAAGCTTGCCGTAGTCGCGCCACTTGTCGGGATATCCGATTTTGTTAGCCATGCCATGCAGCTTGGCCAGCGCTTGCTGCTTGGTCGCCCCCGACATCCACGGCAAACCGTTGATGTCCTGCTCCATTGCCGCCTGAATCTCTTTCACGATCTTCAATGCCTGCTGCTTGGCTTCCGGAGGGAAATACTTTTTTACGTAAGCCTGGCCCAGAGCCTCGCCCAGATAATCGTCCACATACTCGGTACAACGCTTCCAGCGCGGCTTGAGTTCCTGCTGGCCCCGCAGCGTCTTCCCGTAAAAAGCAAAGTCTTCATTCAGAAACGCCGCCGAGAGATGGGCCGCATCGGCATGCACCAAATGCCAGCGCAGGTAGGTTTTCCAGTCCCCCAGACTTTCTTTTTCGAGAGCCTCATTCAGCGCCTTGAAGAATCCGGGCGACGCGACATTCAACGACGGCAGAGCAGGCATTCCGACCTTGGCGAAATAAACCTGCCACCGGAATTCGGGAGCAACCTTCTCCAACTCTGCGCTCGTCATCTTGTGGTCCAGAGCTTTCGGATCGCGCCGCTCGACCCGCGTCATCGAACCTTTGGCCAGCGCGGTCTCAATGCGCATCACCGTTTGCGCCTCCTCAGCGGCGGTCTTAGGCTGGTCGCCGAGGAGCTCAAACATCTTCTGCACGTGCGCGAGGTAGCCCTTACGCAGTTCGACCGACTTCGCGTCGTCCTTCGTGTAGTAGTCGCGGTCTGGCAGGCCCAGCCCGCCCTGATCGGTGTCGGCTATCACCTGATTGGCATCGCGGAAATCCTGGATCGAATCAAAACGGAAGAGTACATTGTCATCAATCATGGCCGCCGCAGCGTCGGCGAGTTCCGCTTTGGAGCTGATTTTTGCAATCCTTTCCAGCGACAGATGAAGCGGCGCGGCCCCCTTGGCCTCGATCGCCTTCTCGTCCGTACACGAAGCGTAGTAGTCGCCAATCTTCTGATCGACCCCGTTGCGCTTCGCGTCAGAGACCGACGCTGCCTCCAAGATGCCGCGCAACTGACTCAGGTTCTCGTCCTGCATTTTGGAGTACGTGTCCCACGAGGATTGGTCCGCCGGGATCGGGTTCTTCTTGATCCACCCTCCGCAGGAATAGGCAAAAAAGTCCACGCAAGGATCGATATTCCGGTCCATCGCCGTCACATCGAGCGCCGGCGTATACGTCGCGCCGGGCTGCTGTGCATTGGCTAGGGAAAGAAAGCAAGCGACTGCAAGCGCAACCACACTCCTGCGCAGAATTGCCATGGAGGAACCCTCTTCCGGTAGGAAATGGAAAACAATGGGACTCAAAAGTATAAGCCCAGCCGTCAACCTTTTCCTCACAAGGCTGATGTCCGGGATTCGGAAATCCCACGCCTGACGTCCTGTGCCCGTTCTAGCCCTTCCGCAAATGGATCGATCCATCTCCTGTGCGGATCACCAGCGAACTACCCCCGCCATTGAGCTTCCCGCGGACTTCGTTCTCGCGAATCTTCCCTTCGGTTGTGACCGGCATGTCGAGATCGATGTGCCCGTCGCTCGTATGTAAATCGACATCCGCTGCCAGTTCGGCCGGCACTTCAAGCGACACGTTTCCATCCCCAGTCTCAAGCCGCCATCCCGCAGCCAGCGCGGAACCGGACCCCGCGCGCACTTCCACGTGTCCATCGCCTGTCTTGAGTTCGAGTTCATCAAAGCGCCCCTGAGCCGTGATGTGGCCGTCGCCAGTCGACGCATGCAGCTTGCCGTCGACGCCCTCCAGATTCTCGGAGCCGTCGCCGCTGTGCAGATCCATCTCCCCTTTCAATCCGGCGACATCGATCTTGCCATCTCCTGTCCGCAAGTTGACCCGGCCCTCGCGCGGCATCTGGATAATGATGTCGACCTTGTGCTGGCCCCATTCCACGTTGAAGTTGTGGTGCGGGTAACGCACGTCAATTTCCACCGAATCGCCACTCTGATGTTCTTCGACGCGGATGCCGCCTTCTCCTATTTTGTAGCGGTTCGTGACCACCTTGGCTTCAATCGTGTTCTGGTCCCAGGTCGTGACATGAATATTCGCGTCCGAAGTCTCGATCCGCAGGTCGGCCCTGCCGCTGACGTTGTAGGTCTTCGACCATTCGTCAGCATAGGCGGGTACCGCGGCAACAATGGCGACAGCCAGAACGGCAAGCGACAGGCGCTTCATCGCAACAAGTTTCATAAGATCCTCCAGCAGGGCACACCTTCGCCCAGCCTCTTAGACGTGGTTACGGTTGATCGGTGAGGTTAGTTCCACGGAAAATACTTGCGCTAGCGGCCGGGCAGATCAACGTACGCCATGCGAATCAACGTACGCTCCGAGAATGGCAGATAGAGGAGCGCCGCACTGACCGCAAAGGCCGCTCCCAAACCGATCTGTTCCATGAGCAGAAATGGTGCGATTGCCCACAGTTGGTCTAATGCCAGGATCAACGGGAACATTTGCCGAAACTTCTCACCCAGGCGCTGGTGGTCAAAACCCACCGCCGAGAGCAAATACAAACGTAAAGGGATCCCGACGCCGGCAGTGATCAGCACAGCCCCCGCCAGCATCGTCCCGCCCCATCGCGGTCGAAAGGCATCTCCAATTTCGTAGACGTAACGCAGCAGAAAGAGTGCCGTCAGATAGAAAGCCAGATACATGACCTGACTCAGCGCGAAGAGTCCGCGGGTGATCGCTCGACGCGGGATTGGGACTTCGAGTTCGGGATGCAGCGCAACCGCCGGCCCATAAGGATCCGACGACGTGCCCGGCGTCGGGGCAAGGCCTTGCGGCTCAATACGTGCCACGCCTTCACTCCCGGATCCTGCTCCGCTGGATGCATCCGCCTGTACCGGGGCAATGAACCGGTAGCCACGCCGCGCCAGCGTTTCGACATAGCGCGGACTGGAAGCGGAATCGCCCAGCGCCTCGCGTACCTTATTGATGGCCGTGTTCAGGCTGTGATCGAAGTCGACAAACGTATCGGAGGGCCACAGTTTTTGCTGCAACTCTTCGCGCGTTACTACTTCGCCCGCCCGCTCCAGCAGTAAAGCCAGCACTTGAAACGGCTGACCCTGCAAGCGCAGCTTCGCGCCGCTCCGGCGCAGTTCCCCCGCGCTGAGATCGAGCTCAAATAATCCAAACCGTGCGACTCGCCTGTTGTTTTGCGGCAATGCCATGGACGACGCAGTAGTGTAGCACTGGAGATGCACCCTTCGTTGTGCGTATCCAGGCCAGACTACAGCGCGTGGAATTGCCGGCTTGGCTGATTAAGCACTTCCGTAATAGCCCATCAGGGCCATTCCCACCCCACGCCTCCAACGTTAGTCTGTTGTTGAGCAGACTTCGGGGGAGGGCTGTTCGACGAGCGTCCCATGACTCTATGAGTCTGGGACGTTTTGTTTTGCGATTGACCTTTTCAGCCGCCCAGGTGGGACTTACGAATTGGCAGCTGGCCCCGATTAGATTGGGGGCGGCGGTAGCATACGAACTTACGACCTATGAGCTCTGAACCGCCTACTGAACACAAAGAAGATAAAGAGCTTACCTCGGCAGAACCCGGCGAGAGATCGTCCTTCTGCTTCCTTATCGAAATGGAAATCGCCGGCAAAGTGAAGTGCCCCATTGCATGGTGAGGATTCATCTGTGACGGTGGCGACCTCTGCGCATCTTGCCTTCGCGTGAAATTGTGAGTGCTACGATGGACTAACGCCGCACATAACTGATGCAGTCCCCACTTCCAGTTGGAGAGATTCCGAATGTATTCACCGGCCTCCCAAACGAGCAAAGGCTCGATCGGCATCGACTTTGGGACAACGAACAGTTCAATCGCCTGTGCCTACGGCTCAGATGAGGTTCAGCTTGCCAAGTTCCCATACTTGGGGGGCCTGACTGATGCCTATCGGTCGCTGCTATATCTTCAGCAGGCGAAGGAAGGCGGTGTAAATACTCTGAAGTCGTGGACGGGCCCTGAGGCCATCGAGCAATATCTCTCTGCGGACGTGAAGGGTCGTCTGATCCAATCACTCAAGTCGTTCTTAAGTAGTCGCAACCTTCACAGCACGGAGGTTTTCGGTCGGAGGCACACGCTTGAAGATCTGATCGCAAGGATTCTCAGGGATCTGCGCAAGAAGGCGGAACGTCAGTTCGGAGTCAGCATCAGGTCTGCCGTAGTCGGAAGGCCGGTTCATTTTGTGGGAGCAGAGAACCAGGAAGATGACATTTACGCGGAGGGTCGACTTCGATCGGCCTTCGACTCGGCTGGCTACGAATCCGTAGAGTTCGAGATGGAGCCCGTAGCAGCGGCACACTATTACGAGTCCACGCTCGATCACGACGAGCTCATCCTCATCGGGGATTTCGGGGGCGGTACGAGCGACTTCTCGTTGGTTCACGTTGGGCCTACCATTCGTCGAAGAGATAGAGTCTCGGGCAGCATCGTTGGTAACGCGGGAGTGGGGATCGCGGGAGATGCCTTCGATGCGAAGATCATCAGGCATCTTGTATCTCCCGCTCTGGGAGCGGGATCGCAGTTGCGTTCACTGGGCAAGATCCTGACGGTTCCAAACTGGGTTTACATAAAACTGGAGCGTTGGCACCATCTGTCGCTGTTGAGGGGCAGAGACGTGCTCGAGATGCTGAGAGGCGTTCGCGCGCAATCGCTTGAACCAGAGAAGATCGGAGCACTCATTCACTTCATCAAGGAAGATCTCGGGTTTCACCTCCACCGCGCGGTGCAAAAAGTTAAAAGCGACTTGTCGAATGCCCCTCTGGCCACGTTCCAGTTTTCAGACGGGTTTGTGGATCTAGCGGCGGCGGTGGAACGAGCCACCTTCGAGGAGTGGATTTCTGAAGAACTTGCGCAGATCGCTGGGTGCGTCGATTCTCTTCTCACCTCTTCGGGCGTTCTGCCCAAGGACGTCGATATGGTCTTCCTCACGGGGGGCTCTTCATTTGTACCAGCGGTGAGGAGAATCTTTGAAACGCGATTTGGAAAGAGGCGAATTCGGGGAGGAAACGAATTTACCTCGGTAGCTCGCGGCTTGGCGTTGAAAGCGATGGACTTGCGTTAACTGCAATCTGGTGCGGTAATACTATGTCGATGGAGAGTCGCCCGGAGCCCTCGTTCGAGACTCTGCAACCTGCACCACATCTACACGAATTCTTTGCACCCCGCCTGTGCGGAAACTCTCAACGTGCTGCTCTACCGCGAACACGAACTGACCGCCAACTGACAAAAGATAGCGAGATTGGAACTGCTCCTGTGACAAGCGCTTTTGCGCACACTGTCAGCGGTTCAATCTCGTAATCGATTCAAAACCTCACTGCCAGCGCGGGGTGTCTAACGAAAAGTGGTCAATTTTGAACAGACAGATGTTTTTGGCTGAGTTAATTTTCTGTCCATGATCGGCGGCCCGGAAGCGGGCTGGTTTAACTGAAATGCGTCATTCGGTCGAGATGGGTTTGCATTGCCTTGCGTATCATTAACGCCGCTCCACGTCGAGCCAAAGTCCGCATAGGAACGATCCAGAGGAGATTGGCTTATGGATTCCCCCCTTGTGTTGTACATCGACGACCTTCCCCAAGCCTTTGAGCTGCGCAAGAACGTTCTGGAATCTCATGGTTATTGCGTCAAGATCGCATCGAGTGGCCACACCGCGATGAAGTTGTTGGAGAACCAGCCGGTCGCCGCGGTTCTGCTGGAGTACAAACAGGAAGGCATGGACGCGGAAGCGGTAGCTTTGCACATCAAGCAACGGTTTCCCGACCTTCCCATTATCCTGCTTTCGGCGTACGCCCAGATGCCAGAGCGCATTCTGTGGCTGGTGGATGAATACGTGATGAGGAGCGAACCGGCGGAGCGGCTGGTACCGATCATCGAACGAGCGCACAAACGCTCACCACGTTCGAGCGAACAATGCCAGCGTAGCCAAGCAGCAGCGTAGGGGGCTCTGCCTCCGGGCTGTCTCAAGCCTCTCTCCCTTTGAGCCCGAATGATTTCGACAGAAACCTCTTAAATCCTTAGGCAAGAACCGCGCCATCCGGCGAAGGGATCCCTATTGAGCAGATCCGCAACTCCCGCGCAACCAGGCGAAATAGAGGTCCCGCTGGACCGCTACTTGCAAGTTGTTGAAGGAATTGGTGGCGGCGGTAGGACTCGAACCTACGACCTACGGATTATGAGA
>Ga0209890_10000446_pt1 | contig 19216 bp, 19 predicted proteins | sample OrgsoiDNA2013049_FD_185799 | JGI IMG/M metagenome (GOLD analysis project Ga0209890, IMG submission 185799) | Permafrost soil microbial communities from the Arctic, to analyse light accelerated degradation of dissolved organic matter (DOM) -... | ecosystem: Environmental > Terrestrial > Soil >...
TACGGTCTGTATGATCAAGCAGCCGACCTCGTGCGAATTGCGCTCGAGCGCGAACCCGACCGGCGCGATCTGCGTCTGAAGCTGCTTGAAATCTATTTCGTCTGGGGCAACAAGGACGCGTTCCTGCAGACCGCGAAGGGCTTGGAAGCGACCCGCGACCGGGCTCCCGCCGGCGAGTGGGACAAGATCGTCATCATGGGCAAACAGATTTGCCCGGACGAGCCTTTGTTCGCCTCCACAGGCGGCAGCGGCCGCGGCGCCGGGGCTCTGGTCGACCTGAATCTCGAGGGCGGCGAGAACCGCGTCGACATCGATCTGTTCGGCGATCCGGACGGCGAACACGGCAAATTGGATCACGCGAAGGAAAGCGGCGACATGGCGGCAACGGGCGAATCACCCGCAGTGCGTGCCGGATCGGATCTCGACTTTACCTTGGATTCCCCGGAACGCGGCGCGGATGAGTCTCCGACGCGCGAGATGCCGCCGCGCGATGAGCCGACCGTCGAGTCCGAGCTCATGAATTTCACGGATTCTCCCACCACCGAATCGCCGGCGTTGAAATCCTCCGTCGTGCGCGATCCTCTGTCGAGGTTGGGGGCGGCACCGGCCGATCAAACCGCCGAGGTATCGATCGACGATCTGGGTCTCGATCTCGATCAGCTCGAAGCAACCGGTACGCCGGCGGTAAGCGGCTCGCATCTCGAAGAGACCGATCATCCGGCCGACGCACCGACCATGGTGGCCGGTCTCGACGAGAAGTCTCGCCGCATGATGGCGGAAGCGGAGAGAAGCGCGCGCGACCGCGACCTAACCGAGCTGGAACGCGAGTTGGAGGCCTCCTTCGTCGCCGACTTAGGGTCGGATCACGAAGAAATCAAAACCGCGGTGCTGGGCCCGGAGTCCGCGCCCACCGTACAAATGCCGCGCGGCGACGTCAGTCCGACATCGCGCTTCAAGTCGCCGGAATTCTCCGACGTCGCGGATCGCGGGAAAGTGGACGTCGAATCCACTTCCAAGCTGCGCGGCCTGGGCACTCTCAGCGGCGACAGCGTCGATCTGGATCTGGATCGGCTTGCCAATGCGCTGGGCAGCGGCGATACCCTCGAACAACCGCGAGCGGAAAGCGACTTATTCTCGTCTGAAGTATTCGAGGCCAGCGCGCGCAGCAAGCGCGTCGATCTCGATGTGGGCGAGGCGTTGAATGGCGCCGAGGCGCCGACCAACAAGCTGCAGTCGATCAGCTCTACGAGCCGCACCGCGAAGCTCAAGGCCGACGATCATGCGCTGCCGGAAATGGAACCCGTGACCATGAGCGAGGTTGGCACCAAGCTCGACCTGGCGCGGGCGTACATGGACATGGGCGATCCGGAGGGTGCCCGCAGCATCCTCGAAGAAGTCGTGCATGAAGGCTCCGCCAGCCAGAAACAGGAAGCCCAGCGCCTAATCGAGACCCTGCCCGGTTAACGTGACGGATTTCGGCCGCCGCGTCGCCGCCATCGTGGAGTATGACGGCACCGAGTACGCCGGTTGGCAGTCGCAGGAGCACTCGGCGTCGATCCAGGACGCCGTGCAGGCCGCGATAGCTTTCGTCGCCGGTCATCCCATCCTCGCCATCTGTGCCGGGCGCACCGACAGCGGCGTGCACGCGATGGGACAGGTCATCCATTTCGACACGCATGCCCTGCGCAGTCCCCGCGCTTGGGTGCTCGGCGCCAATACCAAGCTCGCGCCGGCGGTGGCCCTGCAATGGGCGGGCGAAGTAACACTGGGATTTCACGCGCGGCACACGGCGATTCGCCGCATCTACCGCTACTGCATATTGAACCGCAGCGCACGCTCGGCACTACTGCATGCACGCGCGGCCTGGATTCATCGGCCGCTCGACGCGGCGGCCATGCACGCCGCCGCACAGACGCTGATCGGCGAGCACGATTTCTCCGCCTTTCGCTCGGTGCAATGTCAATCAAAAACCGCGGTCAGGCGCGTCGAGCGGATCGAGGTCCGGCGCGAGGGCGATTATGTTTGGCTGGAAATGACGGCGAACGCCTATCTGCATCACATGGTGCGCAACATCGTGGGCACGCTGCTTACCGTGCAGCGCGAAGCGGACCCGGCGGCCGCCATGGCGCAGGTGCTCGCGGGCCGCGACCGCCGCTTTGCCGGCGCCACCGCGCCGGCCGCCGGATTGTACCTGTGGCGCGTCGAGTACCCGCCTGCGTACCGCATCCCCGCGCCCGACCACGGGCTGCCGTCCGCGGGGTTATTGGGCTAAACTGGCAGCCTTCTTAAGCATTCCCCGTGGTCTCCTAGCATGTCCTGGTTCGAGCGAATTGTCCCGTCGCGTATCAAAACGGAGCGCCGCACGCGCTCGGTGCCGGAAGGTCTGTGGACCAAGTGCCCGGCCTGCGATGCCGTGCTGTATCGCGCCGAGATCGAGCGCAATCTGCACGTGTGTCCAAAGTGCAGCCACCATATGCGGATCAACGGCCGCGAGCGGCTGTTGAAATTTCTCGACACCGGATCGACCACCGAGCTTGCCACCAAGGTTGAGCCGGAGGACCCGCTCAAGTTCAAGGATTCGAAACGCTACAAGGACCGGCTCACCCAGGCCCAGAAACAGACCGGTGAACGCGACGCGTTGATCGTGATGGCGGGAAAATTGGACGGATTGGATGTCGTCGCGTGCGCATTCGAATTCCGCTTCTTGGGCGGCTCGATGGGATCGGTCGTGGGCGAAAAATTCGTGCAGGCGGTGGAGCACTGCCTCGAACATCGCATGCCGCTGGTGTGTTTCGCGGCGAGCGGCGGGGCGCGTATGCAGGAGGCGCTCTATTCGCTGCTGCAAATGGCGAAGACCAGTGCCGCGCTCAAGCGCCTGTCCGAGGCGCGTCTGCCGTTCATTTCAGTGATGACCGATCCGACCACGGGCGGCGTCTCCGCCAGCCTTGCCATGCTTGGGGACATCAACATCGGTGAGCCGAAGGCCCTGATCGGCTTCGCCGGTCCGCGCGTGATTCAACAGACGGTGCGCGAGACCCTGCCGGAAGGGTTCCAGCGCAGCGAGTTTCTGCTCGAGCACGGCGCGCTCGACATGATCGTCGACCGCCGCGAGCTGCGCGATCGCATCGGCGCCATGCTGCGCCTACTGACCGGCAAAGAACCCGCTGCAGCATAGGAGCCGTCTCTGTCGAGTCTCGAGCAGTGGCTCGCCTACCAGTCGCAGGTGCATCCGCAGGCCATTGAACTCGGACTCGATCGGCTGCGGCTGGTTCTCGATCGCTTGGACTGGCGCCGGCCCGAGGTCCCCGTGATAACCGTGGCCGGCACCAACGGCAAGGGTTCGGTGAGCGGCTTTTGCGCGGCGATCATGACCGCGGCGGGCTACCGCGTCGGCACCTTCACCTCACCGCATCTGCGCGACTATCGCGAGCGGATCGGGATCCATGACCGCTTGGTCGGCGCCGACGAGCTGGTGTCGGCCTTCGAACGAATCGAGGCCGCACGCGGCGAGGTCGGCCTGACTTTCTTCGAGTTCAACACGCTCGCCGCGCTCTTGGTATTCGAGGCAGCGCGCCTCGACGCCTGGGTACTCGAGATCGGAATGGGCGGCCGCTTGGATGCCGTCAATGTGGTCGATCCGGACGTTGCCGTGGTGGTGAGCGTCGGATTCGATCATCAGGAGTACCTGGGCACGACGCTCGAGGCCATCGCGCGCGAGAAGGCCGGCATTTTCCGGCGCGGCCGCCCGGCTGTGACCGGGAGCCGCGATATGCCCGCCGTCATCGAAGAGGTCGCTCGCGAAGTCGGCGCGCCGCTCAAGCGCCCCGGGGCCGAGTACTTCTACAGGCTCGAGGGCGGCACCTGGCAATTTCGCGGCAGCCGCTGGAGTTTGCCGCAGCTGCCGGCGCCGGCACTTGCGGGCGACGCGCAATACGCGAATGCGGCGGCAGCCATCGCGGCCCTCGAGGAGATCGATGCGCGTTTGACGATCCCGGCCGCGGCGGTGGCGCAGGGACTCAAGCAGATAAAGCTGGCCGCACGCTTTCAAGTAATCGCTCCCGCCGCGCCCGGCGGGCCCACGTGGATACTGGACGTGGCGCACAACCCGGCCGCGGCGCACGTGCTCGCGCGCAATTTGCGCGGCCACCCGAGCGGCGGGCGGACCCTGGCCGTGTGCGGGATTCTGGCCGACAAAGATGCATCGGGGGTCGTGGCGGAATTGCGCGACTGCATCGATGCCTGGTGGTGCGTGCCGACCGAAGGAGAACGAGGCCGCAGCGCTGCGTCGCTCGCCGAGACGGTCCGGCGCGAGGTCGCGGGCCCTGTCGAAGAAGCGGCGAGCATACCGGCGGGATGCGCGGCGGCATCGGCAAATGCAAACGGTCAGGATCGAATCGTGGTGTTCGGCTCTTTCCACGTTGTAGGACCCGCATTGGATTGGCTCGATGCGAACGCCGCGAAGGGTCGGGGATGATCATGGATCGTCGCGTCAAAGAACGCCTCGTCGGCGCATCGATTTTGGCGGCGCTCATCGTGTTGGTAGTGCCGGAATTTCTATCGGGTCCGGCGCCGGCCCCCACGGCCCCGAAGCAGCCTGCGCTCCAGCCTGAGCCGGTTCGCAATATCACCGTCGATCTGTCCACCAGCAAGGCGCCGGAGCCGGACCCCCTCGTCGCCGCTGCTTCGAGCGCCCCGCCGGCGGAGACGCGAAGCGCTGCAGCAGCGAGCGCAGCGGGAACGCCGCCGGCAACACCCTCGGCACGGCTTGAAACAGCGCCGCCGGCCCCCACAACGCCTACAACGGCTGCGAAACCGGTGACATCCGCAGGCGCCTGGGCCGTGCAGCTGGGCAGCTTCGCCAGCCGCGCAAATGCCGACAAACTAATGCGCCAACTGAAAAGTCAGGGCTTTGCTGTCTACGTGGCACCCGGCGGTTCGGGAGCCTCCGTGCGGTACCGCGTGCGCGTAGGCCCCATGGCGGATCGCACCGCCGCCGCTCAGGCGGTTGCGAAGCTGAAGTCGCTGGGACACACGGCGAGTTTCGTGCCTCCGGCACCTTGATTTGCGTTTTGTGACGCTCGTTTCACCGCGGCGCATGCGGCGCTCCGGTAGAATGCGCCCGTCCGTAGAAATTTTAACGGACGGGGTCGCCCCGACCCCGTTGAACGTTGGCGCGCAGCGCCTGGGAAGGGGCGCGCAGCGCCTGGAAGATTATGACCGGAGCCGATGTCCTAATCGTTTTAGTCCTGTTGGGTTCGACCATCATCGGGCTGCTGCGCGGCTTCGTGCGCGAAGCGGTGTCCCTGGTTTTCTGGGTCGTCGCCATTTGGGCGGCATGGAAATTCGGTCCCATCATCGAGCCTCGCCTGGGCGGCGTGCTCGCCTATCCTAATGTTGCGCCTTGGATCGGACGCTTGTGTGTATTGGTGCTCGTTCTCCTGGTCGGCTGGGTCGTCGCCATGCTGCTGAGCTACTTCACGCGCAGCTTGGGATTGGGCGTGATGGACCGGGTCATCGGAGTGCTGTTCGGCATCGTGCGCGGCATGGTACTGGTGGGCTTGTTGATCATCGGCGGCGAGCTGCTGCATTTGAATCAGGAAGCATGGTGGAACCGGTCGAAGCTGGTTCCTTACGGTGAAACGGTCGGCGATTGGCTGCGGGCCATGGTCGGCGAGAGAGGCGATCCTTGGGCGAAGCTCGAGCGCTTGACCCAAGTCAAAGTCAGACCCAAGTAGCGCGGAGGTCCTTATGTGCGGAATTATCGGAATGGTGGGCGTGAGCGCGGTCAATCAACGCATCTATGACGCGCTGACGGTGCTGCAACACCGGGGCCAGGATGCCGCGGGAATCATGACCTCGGTGGACGGCGAACTGTTCATGCGCAAGGACTCGGGATTGGTGCGCGACGTATTTCAGCAGAAGCACATGCTAAAGCTCAAAGGCAACATCGGGATCGGCCACGTCCGGTATCCCACGGCAGGCGCCGAAAGTGCGAATGACGCGCAGCCGTTCTACGTCAATTCACCGTACGGCATCTGTCTCGGCCACAACGGCAACCTGACCAACTCGCGCGAGCTCACCGAGGTGCTGGTGCGCGAAGACCGCCGCCACCTCAATACCGGTTCCGATTCCGAGGTGCTGCTCAACGTGCTGGCGTCCGAGATGCAGCGCGTCGGGACGCCCCGCGTCACGCCCGCAGACATATTCGCCGCCGCCAATGCCGTGTATCGCCGATGCCGCGGGGGCTACGCGGTGGTTGCGATGGTGATCGGCCACGGGATTTTGGGATTTCGCGACCCGAACGGAATACGTCCGCTGGTGATCGGCAAGCGCGATACCAAGAAGGGCACGGAATGGATGCTGGCATCCGAAAGCGTGGCTCTCGACATGCTGGGATTCGACATGGTGCGGGACGTGGCGCCCGGCGAGGCGGTTTTCATAGACGAGCAAGGCCGCTTCTATGCACAGCAATGCGTGGCGATGCTCCGGCATACACCATGTATTTTCGAGTACGTGTATTTCGCGAGACCGGATTCGATCATCGACAATATTTCGGTGTACAAGGCTCGCTTACGCATGGGCGAGCGTCTGGCGGATAAAATCAAGCGCGAACGTCCCAATCATGACATCGACGTGGTCATCCCGATTCCCGACACCAGCCGCACCAGCGCCGTGCAGGTCGCACAGCTGCTCGGCATCAAGTATCGCGAGGGCTTCATCAAGAATCGCTATATCGGCCGCACCTTCATCATGCCGGGTCAGGAGCAGCGCGCGAAGTCGGTGCGCAGCAAGTTGAACGCCATCGATCTGGAGTTCCGCGGCAAGAATGTATTGCTGGTCGATGATTCGATCGTGCGCGGCACCACGTCCGCGCAGATAATCGACATGGCGCGTGAAGCGGGCGCCAAGAAAGTGTATTTCGCATCCGCGGCGCCGCCCGTCCGCTATCCGAACGTGTACGGCATCGACATGCCGGATGCGTCCGAGCTCGTGGCCGCCGGCCATACCGACGATGAAGTTCGCGACATCATCGGCGCCGACTGGCTGATCTATCAGGATTTGGAGGATCTGGAGCATGCGGTTCGCCATGACAATGCGAAGATCGAGGATTTCGATACCTCGTGCTTTTCGGGCGAATACGTCACGGGCGATGTGACGCCGGAGTACCTCAAGCGCCTGCAGGGAGAGCGCTCCGACGAAGCCAAACAGCAGCGTCGCGATGGGTCCGGCCATGGACTCAAATCAGTCCGATAGCAATCGGAACTAGCCTGCGGCGTATCATGCGTCTACTGTTGATCTCAGCGCGCGCCGATCATCACCTGCTGGTCAGAAAGCATGTCGAGATCGAGTGGCCGGACGCGAAATTTATCGAGCTTCGCTTGGGCGAAGTCAATCCTTTCGACGCGCAGTTTGCCGCCGTCGGTTTTGACGCGGTCGTCATCGTCAGCGTGCCGCCGACCTCCGGCGCCGAAGCGCTGGTGGCGGAGTTCCTGGCCAAACCCGAGTTCGCGCCGATCGTCCTGCTCATGCTGCAGGACCCACCCAACCCTGAACCCGACGCCGTTCCCGGCGTGCGCCGTCTCTATGGTCGTAGAGTCGATCGCGACCGGCTGATCCGTGCGATCGCGTCCGCCTCGCGGGAGCACAAACACAGCCTTGCCATGCTGCGCTCGCAGCCGAATTTCGAACAACGCTATCGTTTCGGATCCGTGATGATCCGCGGCCATCGCTGCATTCGACAGGTGGGCAGCGGCGGCATGTGCACGATCTTCCTCGCCGAAAGCGAGCGCGCCGGCACGATCGTGGTGCTCAAGGTGTTCAATCAAGTGCCGGATGTTTCGGAGCGCATCATCGGCTTCGACCGATTCCTGCAGGAATATGAGATCGTCGCCGGATTGAAGCATGAGAATATCGTGCGAATTTACGATCTCGGCATCGCCGACGATCATGCCTACATCGCCATGGAGCATTTTCCGGCCGGCGATTTGCGCCGGCGCATGAAGTCCCCGCTATTGCCGATGACGGCGCTCAAGTACATGCAGCAGATTGCAAGCGCACTCGAGGCCATTCATTCCGTGGGGGTGCTGCATCGGGATCTGAAGCCGGCCAACGTCATGCTGCGCACCGACGGCTCGCTGTGCTTGATCGATTTCGGCCTGGCCAAGTCCAGTGAAATGGACGTGTCGATGACGGGGGCGCGGGAGATTTTCGGCACCCCCTACTACATGAGCCCGGAACAAGGCCATGCCGAGGAAATCGACGCGCGCAGCGATTTGTACAGCTTGGGCGTCATGTTCTACGAAATGCTGACCGGGCATAAGCCCTACACCGGCGCGACGGCGATGGAAGTGATTTACAAGCACAAGCGGGCGGAACTTCCGCCGATCGAGCCGCAGTTTGCCGGCTACCAGGACATGCTGACGCGATTGCTCGCGAAGTCTCCTGCCGACCGCTATCAATCGGCGCACGAGCTGCTCGAGGCGATCTCGGCATTCAAGAATCCGGCGTGACCCGGGCGCCGGCGCCCTTCGCGCACCCCCTGCTGCGCGTCCCCACACCCGCCGCCTGGGTGCGGAGCGCCTGCGCGTCGCAGGAGGTGTTGCTGATCGATCACGCAAACTGCGAGAAGAAGGCGGCATCGACCGCCCTCGCGCTGATGTTCGCGTACGCGGAAGACTTCGATCTGACCGGCAAAATGTCGCGACTCGCCCGCGAGGAGCTGCGCCATTACGAGCAGGTCGCGAAGCTCATCCGCACGATGGGCGTGGCGCCCCGACGCCTGGCTCCCGGCCGCTATGCCGAGCGCCTGCGCCGCCTGGTCGCAAAGAGCGAACCCCACCGCGAAGTCGATCTGATGATATGCGGCGCTTTCATCGAGGCCCGATCCTGCGAGCGCTTTGCTGCCCTGTCGGCCGACATCGGCACCCCCTTGAGCGACTTCTTTCAAGGTCTGCACAATGCCGAGGCGCGCCACTACCGGGTTTACCTGGATCTGGCGCGGCGCGCGGCCAAGCGGGTAAGCGTGGCGCTCGAGGCGCGAGTCGATGCGTTCGCGGCGCTCGAGGCGGAGCTGATCACCCTGCCCGACGCGGTATTTCGGTTCCATTCGGGGCCACCTTAAGGGCGCCGCGACGGCTATGCATGTGTTTAATTTTTAACGGGATAGGGACTTGAGCTCGGGGCCGTTGTGGTCCCATCGCAGCAAGCTGCCCTGCTCGTACCAATCGCCGAGCACGATGCGCGTGCAGGGGCGGCCGTCGACTTGCAGGGCGTGGATGGCAGGGCGATGGGTGTGCCCGTGCAATAGCGTCGCGGTTCCGGCGCTGCGCAGCGCCATGGCGACACTGTCGGCGTTGACATCCATGATGGCGTATTCCGTGGCCGCGGTGTGCGTTTGGCTGCCGACGCGCGCGGCATCCGCGAGCGCGCGGCGCGACGCAATGGACAGTGCGAGAAACTGCCGCTGCCAATCGGATTCCCGCACGGTGGCACGCAGCCGCTGGTAGGCTCGATCGTCGGTGCAGAGCGCATCGCCGTGCATCACCAGCACCGGCTCCCCGTACAGAGTCACGATCAGCGGATCGGGGAGAAGCTCCGCGCCGCTCATGCGGCTGAACTCTGCCCCTAGCAAGAAATCTCGATTGCCGTGCATGACGAAACACGGAACGCCATGCGAGGTGAGCGCGTGAAGACCTGCGATCGCAGCGGTTTGTGCGGCGTCGGCGGCATCATCGCCCACCCAAGATTCGAACAGGTCACCAAGAATATACAAGGCCTCGGCGCGCGTGGCCTCGGTCGCGAGAAAGCTCAAAAATTGTTCGGTAATGCCCCAGCGGCTTGCGTCGATGTGCAAATCCGAGATGAAGAGCGCGGCCACGTTAGCTTAAGGGCTATGGGCCGGCGACACGCTCGATTCGCTCGATCACCACCGGCTGCAGCGGCGCATCTTCTTTGAATGGCCCGCGCACGCCCGTCGGAACATTGCCAATCTTGTCGACTACTTCCATGCCTTGAACGACCTTCCCGAAGACCGCGTAACCCCAGCGTGTCTTGTTGGGGTCGAGGGCCTCGTTGTCGTACAGGTTTACATAGAATTGGGCGTCGCTGCCGTGCGGATCCTGACTGCGCGCCATACCGATGGTGCCGCGCTGATTGGTCAAGCCATTGCCGGACTCGTTGACCACCTTGGCAGGGGCGGGCACGGGTTTGCTGCTGCTGTCGAAGCCCCCGCCCTGAATGACAAAGTTCGCGATGACGCGATGAAAAATTGTGCCGGAATAGTGTGCTTGATCGACGTATTTCAAGAAATGCGCGACCGTCAGCGGTGCCCGCTCGGCGTTCAATTCAAGCGTGAAGCTTCCCATGGAGGTGACCACTTGGACTCGCGGCGCGGCTGCGGAAGTCGCCGGCACAGCCGTACCTGAGGGTTTGGGCTGCGTTTCGGCCGCGAAACTCGAGGGAAGGCACGTCGCTGAGATCAATCCGATGATGAGCAGTAGATGTTTCATGCTTCGTGATTCTACTCGAATAGGTACAATCTTGAGTATGTCCGTAACCTTAGATTCGCAGCCTGTCATCACGCGATTCGCCCCCAGTCCCACCGGTTCCCTGCACCTCGGCAATGCGCGCACTGCCTTTTTCAGCCATCTCTGGGCCCGCAAGGGCGGTGGCCGCTTTATTCTGCGCATCGAGGACACGGACGTCGAGCGCAGCCAGCCGCGGTTCCGCGGCCAATTGATGGCGGACATGCGTTGGCTCGGACTCAACTGGGACGAGGGACCCGATACCGGCGGACCGTCGGCTCCATACTCCCAATCGGAGCGCGGCGAGTTCTATCGAGCCTTGTTCGCGCAGCTTGAGGTCAACGGCCAGGCGTACCCGTGCTACTGCACGGCGGAGGAGCTGGAACTGTCGCGCAAGCTGCAGCGCATGTCCGGCAAGCCGCCGCGCTACGCGGGAACCTGCCGGCAGCTGACGGCGGCGCAGCGCGCCGAGCGGGAGGGACGGGCCTTGAGGCCGGCATTGCGGTTTGCCGTCCCGAACGATCAGATCATCGAATTCACCGATGCGGTGCACGGGCCACAGCGTTTCATGTCGAGCGATATCGGCGATTTCATCGTTCGCCGCGACGACGGCACACCGGCGTTTTTCTTCTGCAATGCCGTCGATGACTCGGCAATGGGAGTCACGCAGGTATTGCGCGGCGATGATCACCTCACCAATACGCCGCGCCAGCTCATGCTGCTGGACGCATTGGGCATGCGCCGGCCCGGCTACGGCCATGTCGGATTGTTGGTGGGCACGGACGGCGCGCCGCTGTCCAAGCGGCACGGCAGCACCAGCGTCGACGAGTTTCGCGCACGCGGATTTCTCCCCGCCGCCGTCCTCAATCAATTGTTCCGTCTGGGACACGCGAGCGATTTCGACGGCTGGCTGCCCCCAGCTGATATGCCCGCTCATTTCCGCCCGGACCATCTCGGTCGGGCGCCGGCGCGCTTCGATGAGTCGCAATTGATGCATTGGCAAAAGGAGACGGTGGAGCGGATGTCGGTGGAGCAAGTCCGTTCTTGGTTGGGGTCGGGCGACCCGGTCGACTTCATCGAGTTGGTGCGCCACAATGTGGTATTGCCGGCCGATGCGGATCCATGGCGAGCGGTTGTGTACGGCGACCTGCCGCCTTTGGGAGAGCACGAGCAAAGTATCATTGCGGCCGCAGGGCCTGGATTTTTTGCCGCCGCCGCTGCTGCGCACGAACAATCACCCACGGACCTCAAAACTTTGACCAAAATCTTGAAGGAACGCACGGGGCGCAAGGGCGCGGAGCTCTACATGCCGCTCAGAGTCGCCTTGACCGGTCAAACGCACGGTCCCGAACTTGGACCCCTGCTCAAGCTCATGCCTCTTAAGACGGCGCTCCGTCGTCTCGAGTCCCATGCTCAAAATTCATAATTCACTTACGGGCGAGAAGGAGGAATTCAAGCCCCTGCGCGCCGGCGAAGTCCGCATGTATGTGTGCGGAATGACGAACTACGACTATATCCATGTCGGTCACGCGCGCATGCTGACGGTCTTCGACCTGATCCAGCGTTACTTGCGATCTTTGGGTTACGCGGTCACGTATGTGCGCAATGTCACCGACATCGACGACAAGATCATCGAGCGCGCCGCCGCCAATGGCGAGAATTGGGCCGATCTTGCGCGGCGCTTCACAACGGCCATGCACGAGGATTGCGCGACTCTCGGGCTTCAGGCGCCCGACCTCGAGCCGCGGGCGACCGAGTACATCGCTCCGATCATCGCCATGACGCAAACCTTGATCGACAAGGGATATGCCTATGTGGCCGTCAACGGCGACGTCATGTACGCGGTGCGAAAGTTCGCGAAGTACGGCCGGCTCTCGGGCAAGAAAATCGACGACCTGCGTGCCGGCTCGCGCGTACAGGTGGATGACGCCAAGCTCGATCCGCTGGATTTCGTCCTTTGGAAGCACGCCAAGCCGGGCGAGCCTTCGTGGACGTCTCCCTGGGGCGACGGCCGTCCCGGCTGGCACATCGAATGCTCAGCCATGTCGACGAGCCTGCTCGGCAGCTACTTCGACATACACGGCGGCGGCGAGGATTTGAAATTCCCGCATCATGAGAACGAGATCGCGCAGTCCTGTGCTGCCTGCGATACGCCCTTCGTGCATGTATGGATGCACAATGGGTTCGTGCGCGTCAACGATGAGAAAATGTCGAAATCACTCGGCAATTTTTTTACCGTGCGCGAGGTTCTCAAGACATTGCGCGATCCTGAGGTGCTGCGATTCTTTTTGTTGAGCAGCCATTACCGCGGGCCCATCAATTATTCGACGGTGCAGCTCGCGCAAGCGGACGAGACCTTGCTGGGCCTGTACCGTGCCCTCAAGGATGCCGGCCCGCCGGGACCCGTCGATGCGGAGTGGATGGCTAAGTTTCGCGGCGCGATGGACGACGATTTCAATACGCCTGAGGCGCTGGCGGCCATGCAAGGCGTGGCGCGGGAGCTCAATCAGGCGAAGGCGGCGGGAAACTCCGCGAAGATGGCCGGCTCGTCTGCGACGCTGCGCGCCATGAGCGCCGACCTCGGTGTGCTGCAGCAAGATCCGGACAGGTACTTGAAGCACAGCGTGGGCGACAAGAGCATCTCCGATGCCGGCATCGAGGCGCTGCTTGCCGCCCGTCAAGCGGCGCGCGCGGCAAAAAATTTCGCCGAATCCGATCGCATCCGCGACCAACTAGCCGCAGCCGGAATACTGCTCGAGGACAAGGCGGGCGGCGCAACCCAATGGCGGCGCGCGTAACAGCCCGCGCTTGAGCACGCGCGACTTAGAGCGCCGCGGTTATGAGCGCCGCGGTTATGAGCGCCGCGACGCTAGAATACCCACCGCGAGACCGACCACCGCCGCAATCCCGATGATTTGCCAGGGATTGTCGCGAACGTAGCCGTCCGTGCGCTTGCCGACTTCGACGGCCTGGCTGCGCAGTTGCGATGCCGTATCCGACACCGCGCTCTTGGCGGCCGTCAGCGCGACTTTCACCTTGGCGCGAACCCTCGCGATGTCGGGTGATTCGATATCCTTCAACGCCCTCGTCAAATCCTCGACGCTGTCGAGGAAATTATTGACTTGACCATTCGCGAAGTCGTTGACTTTACGTGCGGCCGGCGAATTTGATAGGGATTCCATTTGTACTCCTCGTTCAGGTTGTGGGCCGCCTTTAGACGCGGCGACCGATGCTCATCAAGAAACTGATCACCGCGCCGATCAGAAAAACGACGAACAATATTTTCGCTATGCCGGCAGCGCCGACCGCGATTCCGCCAAAGCCAAAAACGGCGGCAATCAAAGCGATGATGAAGAAGACAACGGCATAATGAAGCATTTCGCACCTCCGGGGACGGGCCGCATGTCCTGCGGGTATTGGGAGTCTCCCGGAAGAGACTCGCCAATGCAGTCGGATGGGGTCGCCGCCGCCTGTAGGACATAGCCCACGGGGGCTTTCTGCGATAATTCGTGGATGGCGACCCTCTTGATCGTGTACCACTCGATGACCGGAGGCACGCAACAAATGGCCGCGGCGGCGGCCGCCGGCGCCGCTGCCGAGCCCGCCGTGCGGGTGGCATTGTTGGGTGCCGCCGACGCGCAGGCGAGCGATGTGCTGAACGCCGACGGCTTCATATTCGCAACTCCGGAGAATCTCGCCGCGATGTCGGGAAAAATGAAGGATTTTTTCGACCGCACGTACTATGCCGCGCTCGATCGCGTCAACGGCAGGCCATATGCCACGCTGATCTGCGCCGGCAGCGATGGCCGCAATGCGGCGCAACAGATCGAACGTATTGCGACCGGCTGGCGCCTGAAGCCGATCGCGGACCCCATCATCATCTGCACTCACGCGCAAACCACGGAAGAGATTTTGCGGGCAAAGCGCATATCCGAACCGGAGCTTGGGCGGTGCAGGGAACTTGGGTGCACATTGGCTTCCGGCATCGCGCTCGGTATTTTCTGAATTCTCCCGCCTTGCATCCCTAGGAGCCTGTCTGAGTATTCCACGCGGCCACGTGGAATACTCAGACAGGCTCCTGGGGTTTGGCTATCATCCTAAGGTTTGGTTTGCGCGAGCGGCGGGCGATGCTGGACGAATTCAACAATTGGCTGGGCGCCACCCCGGCTAGTCTCTTCATTCAAAAGGTATTTTGGATCATCCCCACCGTTCAGACCGCGCATATTTTGGCGATTTCGGTGGTCTTGGCATCCATGGCGATGTTCGATCTGCGCCTCCTCGGGTGGGCGGGCAAGCGCCACAGCGTGGTGTCGCTGTCGCGACGCTTCATGCCATGGCTTTGGGGATCTCTGCCGGTGCTGGCGATCACCGGCAGCATACTCATCGTCGGCGAGCCGAAACGTGCCCTCGGCAACGTGTTCTTTCTATTGAAAATGTGCATGCTGGCGACCGCCATCATCGTGACGCTGGGCTTTCAAGTCATTTTGCGGCGCGACCTCGAGCGCGGCAGCGGGGACCTGGCACCCGCGCACTTTGCCGCCGCCAAAATCGCCGGCCTGCTGTCGCTTGTCCTGTGGGTTGGGATCGCGGTCGCCGGGCGATTGATCGCGTACACAGGCTAGGCTCCTAGAATGTTCGATCAGTTCCTCCACTGGCTCGAAGCCACTTCGCCTGCGATCGCCATCAGCGAATCCTCCTGGCTGTTCCCCGGCATCGAAAGCATTCACGTACTCGCCATCACGATGGTTGTAGGGTCGATAACCATGGTGGATTTGCGCCTGCTCGATATCAATCTTCGTGAACGGCCTGCAGGTGAACTGATCGCCGAAGTTTTGCCGTGGACTTGGATCAGCTTCGTCGTGGCCGTGTGCAGCGGCGCCCTGCTGTTTTCATCGAACGCCACCCACTATTGGGGCACGGTGCCGTTTCGCGCGAAAATGCTGGTGCTCGCGTTGGCCGGGCTCAATATGGTGGTGTTTCACGCCACCGTGCACCGCTCGGTCGAAGTCTGGGGCCAGCAGCCGCGCACACCGCAGGCCGCCAAAATCTGCGGCGGAATATCCCTTGCGCTATGGATCGGGGTGGTTACGCTCGGCCGCTGGATCGGCTTCGTCTAGCCGCTTCTGGGCCGGGGCGGCGCTCTCGGCAGGCTGCCGGGCGGCCGAACGCGCCGGATCCTTGGGCGTTGGAGGAAGCTCAAGCACGTCAAACGAGGTTGCGTTGATCACCGAGGGATTGTCACGCAAGCGCACATACAGCGAGCCGGCGGTCGGATGCGGGACGGGCAGCGCGGCTCCCAAGAAGCCGTCGGGAACTTGCACGGGGTGAGCGAATCCCCGATCGTTGGACAGAGAGTCGACCAGGTAGAGATTGGAACCCGAGAGTTTGCACGCGAGCTCGGGTGTCGAGGGGCAGGTGAGCTCTTTCAGGACGGGAAGCCGTACCAGGTTGCCCAACGGCTGCCAGTCTCCGGCGATTGCCTTGATCACTACCCGAAAATGCAGGGGGCCAAAAGCGGAAGCGCCGAACGCCTTCGCCGGATTGAACGTCGCCACGGCAACCTGACTATTCTCGAGCGTCATGCCGCCGTTGCCGAAACTCAAAACGGTCGACGACGATTCATCGGCGGTCGCGACTTCGATGGTCTCATCGTGTGCAAAGGTCGCCGGCCACTGCGCGCGTAGTGCGAAGGTGAGAATGGCATCCTGCGGCAGTTCGCCCTGATCGGCCAGCTGGATGTTGCTCTCCTTGCTGGACGCCGACGGCTGCACGCTCTGGCCGATCAGCGTCACGCGCGGACGCGGGGAATCCACGATGCCGATCAGCGGCAGCACTCGCCCGTCTTTCAGCGTCACCTTCGCGGCAATGCTGCGTTCCTGTTTGAGGCTCGCTGCGGCCTGAACGTCTTGCGCGACCATCGGCAGTTCGTCACCCCCACTTCTGGTCGATAACTCTCCCGGAACGAAACCTAAGTTTCGAATTGAAAGGCCGGCAACCTCGTCGAGGCGGCTGCCCTTCAGAACTCCCTGCGAATCGCCGGCATGCATGGCGAACCCGTCGTAATGACCCGCTTCGGCAAAGGTCTGAATCGAAATGGGTTGCGGCTCGCTGACGCCGTACTGGCTCACCAACAACGTCATCGCACCGGGCCTCGCTTCTTGAAGCGGCAGCTTCACCTCGAGCTCATCGGGCTTGACGCTCTTCCACTCAGCCTTCAGCACCTTGCCCGCAGGGTCCTTCAGCATGATGCCGTCGACGCAGCTGACGCTGTCCGCCCGCAGGTGAACGGTATCCTGCCGGCCGACCACCAGTGCGTCTTCGTCACCCGCTGCAAGTTCCCAGCTCTTCGAGCGCGCATTCATCAGCACGAAGCTTGGGCCCCGGTAGCGTTCAAAGCCCCAATAACCCTGCAGCGACGCGCGCACGCTGTCTCCCATCGAGGCGGAATGAAGCGCCGCTGTGTCGATGACATAGCCGCCCTGCACCGCATCGGCGGTGGCCGGCAGATCGATGCTCTTGCCGTCCTTACCGGTCAAACTCAAGGTCAGGCCATGCGCATAGGCGGTCGAGAATACCAAGGGTGCACCGTCCACCGGCAACACCAGAGCGGTCTTTCCCGCGCAGTAGATCTCTTTTGGATTGACCGCATGCAGCGGCGGCAATTGCGGCTGTTCCACCGCCGGCAGCGCCACGACCAACACCGACTGGGGATTGTGAAAGGACGGCGCCGTATTCAGGGCGAGCGCGAGTTTGTCCCCATGCGGTGAGGCGAGCGCGGGAATGTATTGATATTGCGCGGTACGAAAGGAATCGAAGATTCGCGCAATATCGAGAACCGAGGCGATGTACGGGCTGTAGTACCCGTAGCTCAGCTGCGGGGTATAACTTGCCTCCATGGCCAAATCGCTGCCCGGGCCGGAAGTCAATGCCTCGACGATCGACGTACTGTGCCCGTCGTTCAAGATGAGCGACTCCTGACCCTGCCCCAGGCAAGGCGCTTGTAATGCAGGAACCCGCTCGAGACACTTCTCGTCCACTTTGATCGCGAGACTGCGCGCCAATAGGGGAGCGGACTCCGCCAATTTGGCCGGATCGGAATCGCTCAGAGCGCGAATCGCCGCGAGATACCGTTCCAAACGCGAGCGGTCCAGCGCCGCCTGGTTCAGATCCTGCGAGGTGCGAACAAACGCGCCGGGTCTCCCCCGCACCGCATTGACCAAGGTTTTGAAATCGCCTCCCGTTTCCGGGGCGAGGAAAACGAGCACCTGCTGCGCACCCTCGGGCACCGTTACCGTCAACCCGTCATCTTTGCATTTAGCCGTCCAGGTCTTGCAGGGGAAAAACCAGCTCGGCGGAGGGGGATTGGTCGAGCCGCTCAAAAATGCCGTAACCATCAAATAATGGGCTGACTGGCTGGGCGGCAGGTCAGCTTTGATCCAAATACGGTCGCCCGCAGCGAGATTCGGAACTTGGGCTGCGGGCAGCGTCTGCCCCCCCCGCGTGATTTTGACGTCAAGCAGCGGTCCGGCAAGGTCGAATGGCGCGGGGGGACCGGCCATAGCCTGCGCAGTTAGAAGGATTGCGGGAATCAACGCGTAATATCGCAAATGCATGAATGTCGAGACCTCCGGAGGCGGCTATTGCTGTGGCTTAGAACGCCGTTGGCCTGCTAAGTTCGGCCAGAGGCTCGGGCGCGGCGGCCCTGAACGGAACCATCCATGGCTAAGGCAAACCCTTGAGAGGCATCGATTTCAAGCGGGATTCCCCGAAGGTCGCCCGCCGCCTGATCGGGATGACGCTGCTCGTCAATGGCGTCGGCGGAGTCATCGTCGAGACCGAGGCGTACGATCGCGAAGACCCGGCGTCGCACAGTTTTTCGGGCCCGACGCCGCGAAATGCCGTGATGTTCGGGCCTCCCGGCCGCGCCTACGTGTATCTATCATACGGCATTCATTGGTGTTTGAACTTCGTTTGCCGTGAAGCAGGTCACGGCGCGGGCGTGTTGATCCGCGCGCTGCAGCCGACCGCCGGCATTGCGTTGATGATCGAGCGCCGGCGTCAGCAGGATCTGCGAATATTGTGTGCGGGACCCGGCAGGCTCGGACAGGCCTTAGGTGTAACTCACGGAATGAACGGCAAGCGCATCGACAGACCGCCGTTCAGCCTGACGGCGGCGGCCACGGAGGCCAGAGTCGTATGCGGTCCGCGAATTGGAATCTCGAAGGCCGTTGACCAGCCTTGGCGTTTTGGCCTCGCCGGCTCAAACTTCGTCAGCCGCCCGTTTTGACGTTGACCACACCCAGCCTTTGAGGTATCTCCTGATGAGGCGAGCCTACGGCTCGATGAATAAGGGCTTGCATGAAAGAGCTACAACGAGCGCTGTCCGAGATTCACTCCATCCGCAACCAGGTGGCGCGGGACACGGAATTTCGCGGTTATGGTCCGGCCTCCATTGCGTTGAGCGGGCTGCTGGCGATGCTGGTCGCGGCGGTGCAGGCGCAGTGGATGGCGAAACATGAAAATACCCAGCTGATTGCTTGGGTTGCCGTATGGGCGGGAACCGCCGCCGTGTCGGTACTCCTGGCCGGCATCGATACCTTCGTGCGTGCCCGGCGCGTCCATAGGGGATTTGCCCGGGAGATGGTTCAATCCGCGATGGAGCAGTTTCTGCCCGCCATGATGGTTGGATTTCT
>Ga0209890_10000447_pt1 | contig 19124 bp, 14 predicted proteins | sample OrgsoiDNA2013049_FD_185799 | JGI IMG/M metagenome (GOLD analysis project Ga0209890, IMG submission 185799) | Permafrost soil microbial communities from the Arctic, to analyse light accelerated degradation of dissolved organic matter (DOM) -... | ecosystem: Environmental > Terrestrial > Soil >...
TGGCACCGCAGGGCACAGGCCGAGTGGGACCGCATGGACGACGAGGCCGGCCAGCGCCGCTGACCGACCCCGCGGCCCGCCGACATCGACCGAACGGCGCGCCTGGGCCATGACAGCGCCGGCCACGTGAAGATCGCGGACCGGTATGGGCCGGGACCGCTCAGGCAAGCGCCTCCTCCGTGAGGTGCACGTAGTCGAACTCGACAGGTTGCTCGTTGATGCCAGCCGGCGGCGGGGCGATCCAGCCAGCGAACTTGCCAGCCCCGTACTCGGGCACCATCAGCTTGGCGACCGCCTCGCGGTCCCGCTCGCCGGGCAGCCACTCGGACTTGCGGGCCTGCCAGGTCGCCTCGTCGACCACCTCGCCCTGCGGGCTTATCTGGTGGCCGGAGTAGGTGCCGACCGCCCGGTTGAAGCCCTCGTGCGGCAGGTAGAGACGCTCCTTGACCCCAGCGTCCTGCAGTGTCTGGTTCCAGCGGCGGACGCCGTGCTCACAGTCCTGGACGTACTCGTCGCGCAGGTCGAGGTTGAGTGCGCTGAGCATCGGGACCCTCTTCTGGACGATCTTGGCGTCCTCAACCACGTTCATCGTGCGTTCGGCGTCCAGCAGCACGTGGTCGTCCTTGCGGCGGGTTTCCATCCAGCGTCCCTTCAGGCCGGAGGAGTAGTAGTTGCCCGCGTTGGTCGACTGCTCAGAGCCGAACAGGTCCATGGACACCGAGAACTGGAAGTTGAGGTACTTCTGGATCACCGAAAGCGGGATGGCCCCGCGGCCGAAGAGGTCGTCGGTGCCGTGCTCCTTCATGAGCTCGGCGGTGCGCTCCACCGTCCGAGTCACGCCGGTCGTGCCGACAAACATGTGGTGCGCCTCCTCCTTGAGCATGAACTTGCAGGTGCGAGCCAGCGGGTCGAAGGCCGACTCCTTCAGGGTGCCGAGCTGGTACTTACCGTCACGGTCCGTGAAGTACGTGAACATGAAGAACTGCAGCCAGTCGGTGGTCTGCTCGTTGAACGCGCCGAGGATGCGCGGGCTGTCCAGGTTGCCTGAGTTGCGCTTGAGCAGCTGCTCGGCCTCGGCACGACCCTCACGCCCGAAGTACGCGTGCAGCAGGTAGACCATCGCCCACAGGTGGCGACCCTCCTCCACGTTTACCTGGAAGAGGTTACGCAGGTCGTACAGGCTCGGCGCGGTGCTGCCCAGGACACGCTGCTGCTCGACCGAGGCTGGCTCGGTGTCACCCTGCACGACAATGAGGCGCATGAGGTCGGCGCGGTGCTCTCCGGGCAGCTCCTGCCACACCGGCTCACCCCGGTGCTTGCCGAAGGCGACCTTGCGCTCGGGGTCGCGCTCGGCCAGGAAGATGCCCCAGCGGTACTCCTGCATGGGCACGTAGTCGAAGTGCGCCCAGCCGTCGCGACCGACGGCGACAGCCGTGCGCAGGTACACGTCCTTGGTCGGCAACGCGGGGCCGAGCTGCTTCCACCAGTCCAGGAACTTGGGCTGCCAGCCTTCGAGGGCGCGCTGCAGCCGTCGGTCGCTGGCCAGGTCGACGTTGTTGGGAATGCGCTCGCTGTAGTCGATCGTGCTCAGCGGGCCAGTCGGGCGCGGCGCAGGTCCGGTCCGGGCGTCAGTGGACATCAGCTCTCCTGTGATCGGTCTTCAGTTCCTAGCTAAAAGTTCTACCCTTGTTCTGCGTTACACCCAAGAGTTTGTCGACTATTTTTCCTCAAACCCTGGCCGGGCACGACTTCCCACCCCTGCCGGCGCCCTGGGCGCAGGCAGGGATGATGTCCTAACCCTCGCGCAGTCCCCGCCGGCTATCAACTGATCGTCGGTCAACGACGTGGCGAGTCCTGCCCGAACTTGGCGATACATCCAGCACGGGCACCAGCAGGCCGCGGTGGCATCCGCTCCCGGCTGCCCGCCAACACCGCCACCGCCTCACTCGACGGCTGACCGGTCGTTGCTGGTGCTTCGGGCTGGCGCAGCGGATCGCGCCGACATCGGCAGCTGAGGTGATCCCGCGATCGCCAGTGGGGCCTGGGCGGCCCGGAACCCGCGAGGTTGGCAACCGGCTGGGCGTCGACCCAACCTCCCACGCCCAGCCGTGTTCGCCTCCATCACGGCCTAGATGTGGCGTCCACCGGTGATCTCCAGCACGGTGCCGCTCATATAGCTGGACATGTCACTGGCCAGGAAGAGCACCACGGAGGCCACCTCGGACGGCTCGCCGATCCGCCCGATCGGCACTTCGGCGATCTTGGCGGCCATGACGTCGTCGCGCAGCGCGTCGGTCATCTCGGTGCGGATTATCCCCGGCGCGATGGCGTTGACGCGCACGTTGGCGAAGCCGACCTCCTTGGCGGCGGCCTTGGTCAGGCCGACGATCCCGGCCTTGGCCGCACTGTAGTTGGTTTGGCCGAGCATGCCGACCTTGCCGGAGATCGAGGAGACATTGATGATGGAACCACCGCTCTCCTGCTCGCGCATGATGGTGCAGGCGGCACGGGTGCCGAGCCAGCAGCCCTTCAGGTGCACGTCGATGACCTGGTCAAACTGCTCCTCGGTCATCTTCCGCATGGTGGCATCGCGGGTGATGCCGGCGTTGTTGACCATGATGTCCAGGGACCCGAAGCGGTCCTTGGCCTCGGTGACCAGGGCGTCTACGTCGTGCGCGCTGGTCACATTGCAGGCCAGGCCGACGGCGCGGTCCCCGACAGCGAGCTGCTGTGCGGCGGCGGCCACGCCTTCGGCGTTCACGTCACCCAGCACCACCTTGGCGCCCTCTTTCACGAATGCCGCCGCGATGGCGTAGCCGAGGCCCTGTGCGCCTCCGGTGATCACGGCAATGCGTCCTTCAAGCAGTCCCATAGCTCCTCCTGTGTCCTCGAACTGAAAATCAGTGACCCGTCATCTCAAGCGGGGCTTGAGCACATCACGATCAGCGCCGCGCTCTGCCAATTTCGGGGCCGGCAAGGTCCTCAACCGCCGGCTGCGCGAGCCGTTCTGGGCCGAGCTCGGGACAGGGATCGGGAACAGGACAACGAGCGGGCGGCGCTGCCTGCCCGTGGGCGCAGGCACGCGTGGATCCGTCAAGCGATTTGACGCGATTAGGCATGTTTGCATCAGTGATTTGATCCGCAAGCTCCATTGACCCGTCATCTGCTACAATGATTAACTACTTGACGTTATCGAAGGTCGATCAAAATGTAGCACTTCTCAGGCGTCGGGCCAACTCCTGCCGGCGGGCCACGACCTAACAGAGGAGATCAATGAGCGCCGTCGACAGCCGACAGGTCCTGCGCCCCTTCATCAACGAGCAGGAACGTGAGTCATGACAGAGAGCACCAGCCCCCCGACCAGCAGGGTGGACCCGTCGGTGCAGATGATCATGGCCCGGCTCGAACGCATCGACGTGTGGTCGATGGCCTCGGTCTTCATCGGGATTATCGGCCTGGGCTTCCTGTTCATCTTCTACGACATCTTCGTCATCAACGTCTCGTTCATCCAGACATGTGTGGCGATCAAGCCCGGCTGCACCCCGGAAACAGCCCTGGCGTCGTTGTCGTTACCGGTGGTGCTGAACCTGGCCGGATACGTCGTCGGCACGCTCGGGCTCAGCCCGCTGGCGGACCGCTTCGGAAGACGCAACATGCTCCTGGTCACCATGCTGATCACCGGTATCGGGTCGCTGTACAACGCCTTTGCCCCGAACTACCTCAACTTCAACATCGCAAGGATCATCACCGGTGTCGGCATCGGCGCGGTCCTGGCCATCGTCAACACCTACATCAACGAGGTGGCACCGCGTCATTCCCGGGCTAAGTACACGACAGTCATCTTCGTGATGTCCGCTATCGGTGCGATCTTGGGCATCTGGCTCGGCCTCATCCTCACCACACCGTCCACGCCATGGCCACTGGGCCTGCCTTTCGCGCTAGCCAGCAAGACCTTCTCAGACGGCTGGCGATGGATGTACGGCCTCGGGGCCGTGCTCGCCTTCATCTCGGTGGCGCTGCTGTCCAGGCTGCCCGAGTCACCGCGCTGGCTGGTCAGCCAGGGCCGCGTGGGTGACGCCTCCGCCATCGTCACCGACATGGAACGTCGAGCCGAGCGCCACGGCGCGCTGGCCGAACCGAACCTTGCCGACGCCGACGCCACGGTGCCTGCCGCCTCCCGGGTGCCGTACCGAGACCTGTTCAGCTCTGCGCTGTACCGACGCCGGATCCTGTTGCTCTTCCTGATGTGGTTCATCGGCTACATCACCGTGTACTCCTACGCCGCAGGCTTCACCAGCGTGCTGACCTCCCTGGGCTACCCACCACCGGAGGCCGGGGTCATCGCGGCGGTCGGCACCCTGGGCTTCGTCGCCGAGGCGATCGTCATGTCGTTCGTGGTAGAGCGGCTCGAGCGTCGCAACTGGTTGCCCATCGCGGCGGTGGTGACCCTCCTGGGCGCACTGCTGATCGCCGAAGCGGGCACCTCGATCACCATCTCCTTCCTTGGCGCCGTATTGATCTTCGCCGGGTTCAACCTATGGGTCTCCCCGACCTACGCGATGACGGCCGAGTCATTCCCGACTCGCGCCCGCACGACCGGCTTCGCGCTGGTCGACGGTGTGGGGCACATCGGTGGAGGTATCGGCGTGCTCGTGATCGCACCGATCCTGCCGCACATGTCCGTCCTGGGCGCCTTGATGCTCATCTCCAGCTTCTTGGTGGTCGCGGCGGTCCTCGCCCAGGCCACCACCCACACCCGCGGGCGCCCGCTGGACCAGATCTCGCCGTGACACCTGCTCGTCTCACCGGCCCCGGTCGCCATGGACATGACGACCGGGGCGAGCCTGCGTGCTGCTTGACCGTTGCGTTGACACCTCTGGGCAGCGCTCAGACCCCGATGTTCGACCCGGGGTCAATCAAAATCGCCCCTGTCTGCGTGCAACCCCGCGATGGCCCCAGCTGGGTCGCAAGGCACCTGCCACGTGGGGGGTCTTCTGGTTAGCAACCCAGCCCCTGGCAGCCAAGGGCGAACCGCGGCGGGCGAAGACCTGCTGCCCGCTCGCGCCGGCCGCCGATGGCGGGCAGAGCCTCACGCCATCCAGCAGCTACCCGCGATGGGATACCAGGTCACCTTCAACCCGCTGCGGGAGCCCACCTCGCCGGGGAGTCCTGAAGTCAGGGGCCCGAGATCTGGTGCCGAGGGCGGGACTTGAACCCGCACGCCCTTTCGAGCAAAGCATTTTGAGTGCTCCGTGTCTGCCATTCCACCACCCCGGCCAGGTTGCGGCGATCAGCATACCGGGATGTCGCGGCGGGCACGACCAAGCACCGGTCAGTCGAGATCCTCATAGGCTGGTGCCACATGGTTCTTGGCGTCTCCCACATGGTGCACACGCACGCTGTTGGTGGAACCCGGTATGCCCGGAGGTGTACCCGCGACGATGACCACGATGTCACCCTCGACGCAGCGACCACTTTCCAGCAGGGACTGATCCACCTGCTGGGCCATCTGGTCGGTGTGTCGGGACGCCGGCACGAGGTAGGTCTGGATACCCCAGGTGAGTGCCAGCTGCGAGCGCGTGGCCTGCACCGGGGTGAACGCCAGCATCGGCAGCTTGGAGCGGATCCGGGACAGCCGCCGGGCCGACTCCCCCGACTGGGTGAACGTCACGAGGTACTTGGCCCCCACGAGCTTGCCGATCTCCGCCGCAGCGGCGGTCACGGCCCCACCCACGGTGTGCGGTCGGGTGCCGAGCGGCGGAACGCGTTCAAGGCCGTGTTCCTCGGTGTTCTCGATGATCCGGGCCATCGTGGCCACTGCCTGGGTCGGCCAGCTGCCGATGCTCGTCTCGCCGGACAACATGATGGCGTCGGCGCCGTCCAGGACGGCGTTGGCGCAGTCGCTGGCCTCGGCGCGGGTCGGTCGGGAGTTCTCGATCATCGACTCGAGCACCTGCGTGGCCACGATCACGGGCTTGGCCTTGCGTCGGGCAATCTCGATGGCACGCTTCTGAACCAGCGGGACCTCCTCGAAGGGGAGCTCGACGCCGAGGTCACCGCGGGCGACCATCACGGCGTCAAAGGCGTTAATGATCGCCTCGAGGTTCTGCACGGCCTGAGGCTTCTCGATCTTGGCGATCACGGGCAGGCGGACACCCTCGTCGTCCATGATCTCGTGAACCCGGGTGATGTCCGTGGCGTCGCGCACGAAGGACAGGGCCACCATGTCCGCGGGCAGCCGCAGCGCCCAGCGAAGGTCTGCCTCGTCCTTGTCCGACATGGCCGGCACGCTGACCGCGACCCCGGGCAGGTTGATGCCCTTGTTGTTGGACACGAGACCACCCTCGACCACCTCGGTGACGACGTCGGTGTCGGTGACCTCAACGGCCCTCAGCAGGACCTTGCCGTCATCGATGAGCAACACGTCGCCGGGCGAGACGTCGCCGGGAAGGCCCTTGTAGGTCGTCGAGACGCGTTCCTGGTCACCGGGGATGTCATCCACGGTGATGGTGAATCGTTCGCCGTTGACCAGCGTGACCGGGCCGTGCGCGAACCGGCCGGTACGGATCTTGGGGCCCTGCAGGTCGACGAGCACGCCCACAGCCCTGCCGGACTCGTTGGTGGCCTTGCGCACCTCGGCAAAGGCCGCCTCGTGCTCTGCGTAGCTGCCATGCGAGCGGTTGATCCGGGCCACGTCCATGCCGGCGTCAACCAGGGCCCGAACACCTCCCGGTACCGAGGTTGCAGGACCCAGGGTGCAGACGATCTTCGCGCGGCGCATGATCTCAATGCTATTCGCAGATCCGGTGGTCACCTCGCCCGGGTCATGGCCGGTCTCACACGCTGAGAGACCGGTCCGTGGGGTTCACCGGACGGGGAAGCTCGGAGACCCCGTCCTTGAGGTATGCGTCCACACCGGCGGCAGCCGAGCGGCCCTCGGCGATGGCCCACACGATCAGCGACTGGCCGCGACCGGCATCTCCGGCGACGAAGACACCGGGCACCGATGTCATGAAGGCCTTGTCCCGCTTGATGTTCGAGCGCTCGTCCAGCTCAACGCCGAGCTGTTCGACCACACCCTTGGCCTGCGGTCCGAGGAAGCCCATCGCGAGCAGGACCAGCTGCGCCGGGATCTCCCGCTCGGTGCCCTCGACCTCGGCGAAACCCTGGGCCCCAGGGGCGACCGTGACCAGCTGCAGGGCCCGGACCCTGCCCAGCTCGTCGCCCAGGATCTTCTTGGTGCTCACCGAGTAGACCCGCTCTCCACCCTCCTCGTGTGCGCCCGCGACGCGGAAGAGCATGGGATACGTCGGCCACGGCTGGTTCGGGGAGCGCTCCTGGCCGGGGCGGGGCATGATCTCCAGCGAGGTCACCGACCTGGCACCCTGGCGGTGCGCGGTGCCGATGCAGTCCGCCCCCGTGTCACCACCGCCAATCACGATGACGTCCTTGTCCTTGGCGACGACCTGGTTCTCGACCTCTTCGCCGAGCGCGACGCGGTTGGCGGCGGGCAGGAACTCCATGGCCTGCATGACCCCGTCCAGCTCACGTCCGGGCACGGGCAGATCGCGCGGAACCGTGGCACCGAGCGCCAGGACGACCGCGTCATACCGGTCGCGCAGCTCCTTGCCGGTCACGTCTGCGCCCACCTCGACGCCGATCCTAAACCGCGTGCCCTCGGCCTTCATCTGCGCCAGCCGGCGGTCAACGATGGACTTCTCCATCTTGAACTCGGGGATGCCGTAACGCATGAGGCCGCCGGCCTTGTCGGCGCGCTCGAAGACGGCGACGGTGTGCCCGGCCCTGGTCAGCTGCTGGGCGACGGCCAGGCCGGCAGGCCCGGACCCCACCACCGCAACGGTCTTGCCGGTCAGCCGGTCCGGGACCTGGGGGATGACCGCTCCCGCGTCGAAGGCGGCCTCGATCGTGGTGAGCTCGATCTGCTTGATGGTCACGGCGGGCTGGTTGATACCCAGCACGCAGGCGGTCTCGCACGGTGCCGGGCACAGCCGACCGGTGAACTCCGGGAAGTTGTTCGTTGAGTGCAGCTGCTCGAGGGCCTCGTGCCAGTCGCCCTTCCACGCCAGGTCGTTCCACTCGGGGATCCGGTTGCCCAGCGGGCAGCCGTTGTGGCAGAACGGGATACCGCAGTCCATGCATCGTCCGGCCTGCCTCTGCAGCTGGGCCACGTCCTGGGCTTCGTAGACCTCGCGCCAGTCCATCAGCCGGACCGGCACCGGACGGCGCTTGGGCAGCTCGCGCTCACGGGTGGACAGGAACCCCCGGGGGTCACCCACGAGAAGCCTCCATGATCCGCTCCCACACGTCGGGGCCGTTGAGGTCAAGTCCTTCGGACTCGGCCGTCGTACGAACATCCAGGACTCGCTGGTAGTCACGTGGCAGGACCAGAGTGAACTGGCTCCTGACGTTGTCCCAGTCGGCGAGCAGCCTTGCGGCGACGGCAGACTCGGTCCACAGACGATGTCTGGTCAGGAGCTCGCGCACGACATCCACATCTCGCTCGCGCAGCGGCATGAGGTCGACGAGCTCACGGTTGACCCGGTCCTCGCGCAGGTTCAGGACATAGGCCACACCACCGGACATGCCGGCGCCGAAGTTGCGACCGGTGGGCCCCAGGACGAGCACCGTGCCACCGGTCATGTACTCGCAACCGTGGTCACCCAGTCCTTCGACAACTGCGGTGGCGCCGGAGTTGCGCACGCAGAACCGCTCGCCGACCTGACCGCGCAGGAAGACCTCGCCACTGGTGGCGCCGTAGGCGATGACGTTGCCAGCGATGACGTTGTGCTCTGCCAGCAGCGAAGCCGCCCGATCCGGGCGAACCACGACCCGGCCGCCGGAAAGTCCCTTGCCCACATAGTCGTTGGCGTCACCGTACAGGCGCAACGTGATCCCGGCCGGCAGGAAGGCGCCCAGCGACTGCCCAGCCGACCCCGTCAGGGAGATGTCGATGGTGTCGTCAGGCAGACCGGACGGGTAGGCCTTGGTCACCTCGTGACCGAGCATGGTGCCGACCGTGCGGTTGACGTTGCGCACAGGCAGCTCGATGTGCACCGGGGTCTTGTCCCGCAACGCCTCGGCGCTCATCTCGATCAGCATGTGGTCCAGGGCCTTGCCCAGTCCGTGGTCCTGGCCGACCGTGTTGCGCCGGGGGGCACCGTCCGGCGACTCGACCTCGGTCAGGATCGGTGCCAGATCCAGGCCACTGGCCTTCCAGTGCTCGACCGCGGCGGCGGTGTCGAGGCGCGACACCTCGCCGATGGCTTCCTCCATGGACCTGAACCCGAGGGCGGCCAGGTGCTCACGAACCTCCTGGGCGATGTACTCGAAGAACGTCTCGATGAACTCGGGCTTGCCGGAGAAGCGTGAGCGCAGCTCGGGGTTCTGGGTGGCTATGCCCACCGGGCAGGTGTCCAGGTGACACACCCGCATCATGACGCAGCCGCTGACCACCAGCGGAGCGGTGGCGAAACCGAACTCCTCGGCGCCCAGCAACGCCGCGATCACGACGTCGCGTCCGGTCTTGAGCTGACCGTCGACCTGAACCACGATCCGTTCACGCAGGCCGTTGAGCACCAATGTCTGCTGGGTCTCGGCAAGTCCGAGCTCCCATGGCGCGCCGGCGTGCTTGAGCGAGGTGAGCGGCGATGCGCCGGTGCCACCGTCATGGCCCGAGATGAGCACGACGTCGGCATGCGCCTTGCTCACGCCGGCGGCGACCGTGCCCACGCCGACCTCTGCCACGAGCTTGACATGTACGCGCGCCGCGGGATTGGCATTCTTGAGGTCGTGGATCAACTGGGCCAGGTCCTCGATGGAGTAGATGTCGTGGTGCGGTGGCGGCGAGATCAGCCCCACCCCGGGGGTGGAATGGCGCGTCTTGGCCACCCACGGGTAGACCTTGTGGCCGGGCAGCTGACCGCCCTCGCCCGGCTTGGCGCCCTGGGCCATCTTGATCTGGATGTCGTCGGCCTGGGTGAGGTAGAGCGAGGTCACCCCGAAGCGGCCGGAGGCGACCTGCTTGATCGCCGAGCGGCGCACCGGGTCCAGCAGACGATCCTCGTCCTCCCCGCCCTCACCGGTGTTCGAGCGCCCGCCCAGGTGGTTCATGGCCACGGCGAGCGTCTCGTGGGCCTCCTGGCTGATCGAGCCGTAGCTCATCGCCCCGGTGCTGAAGCGGGCCACGATGGCGCTGATCGGCTCGACCTGCTCGATCGGAACCGGGGTGCGCCCGGGGGCGAACTCGAACAGGCCGCGCAACGTCATGAGCCGTTGCGACTGCTCGTCGACGCGGGCGGTGTACTCCTTGAAGATGTCGTAGCGGCGGGTTCTGGTGGAGTGCTGCAGGCGAAAGACGGTGTCCGGGTCGAACAGGTGGGGCTCACCCTCGCGTCGCCACTGGTACTCCCCGCCCACCGCCAGCTTGCGATGCGGCAGGCGCACGCTGTCCAACGGGTATGCCGTGGCGTGACGCAGGGCCACCTCCTGCGCGATGACGTCCAGGCCGACCCCCCCGAGCTGGGAGATGGTCCCAGTGAAGTAGGTGTCGATCAGCTCCTGGGAGAGCCCGATGGCCTCGAAGGCCTGTGCGCCGCGATAGGACGCCACGGTGGAGATGCCCATCTTGGACATGACTTTCAGCACGCCCTTGCCGAGCGCCTTGATGAGGTTCTTGACCGACTGCTCGGCGCCTGTGGCACCCAGGGCACCCGAGCGAATCATGTCCTCCACGGTCTCCATGGCCAGGTAGGGGTTCACGGCCGCGGCGCCGAAGCCGATCAGGAGCGCCACGTGGTGAACCTCCCGGACGTCTCCGGCCTCCACGAGCAGCCCGACCAGGGTGCGGGTCTTCTCCCGGATCAGGTGGTGGTGGACGGCCGAGGTGAGCAGCAGCGACGGAATCGGCGCGAGGTACCGGCTGGAGTCACGGTCGGAGAGCACGACGAAGCGCGCACCCCCGGCGATGGCCACCGACACCTCGGCGAGGATCTCCTCAAGCCGGGCCTTCATCGCCACGGACCCACCGGACACGTCGTACAGTCCCCGGACCAGGTAGGTGGCATAGCCGGGCAGGTCGCCGTCCGCATTGATGTGGACGATCTTGGCCAGCTCGTCGTTGTCCAGCACCGGGAACGGCAGGACCAGCTGGCGGGCGTAGGCCGGTCCGACCGACAGAGCGTTGCCCTCGGGTCCGATCACGGTGCCCAGGGAGGTGACGAGCTCCTCGCGGATCGCGTCAAGGGGCGGGTTGGTCACCTGGGCAAAGAGCTGGGTGAAGTAGTCGAAGAGCAGCCGGGGACGGGTCGACAGCACCGCGATGGGGCTGTCGGTGCCCATCGAGCCCAACGCCTCTCCCCCGGTCCTTGCCATGGGGGACAGCAGGATCCGCAGCTCTTCCTGGGTGTAGCCGAACGTCTGCTGGCGACGGGCGACCGACGCCGCCGTGTGCACGATGTGCTCCCGTTCGGGCAGCGCTCCCAGGTTGATCAGGCCGGCGTGCAGCCAGTCCTCGTACGGGTTCTGGGCCGCCAGGGAGGACTTGACCTCGTCGTCGCTGATGATGCGGCCGTGCTCGGTGTCGACCAGGAACATGCGACCCGGCTGCAACCGGCCCTTGCGGACCACGCGGCCGGGCTCCAGGTCCAGGACGCCGGTCTCGGAGGCCAGGACGACCAGGCCGTCATCGGTGACCCAGTAACGCCCCGGGCGCAGACCGTTGCGGTCCAGTACCGCGCCGATGACCGTGCCGTCGGTGAAGGTGACACAGGCCGGTCCGTCCCACGGCTCCATGAACGTGGCGTGGAACTGGTAGAACGCCCGGCGGGCCGGGTCCATCTCCTGGTGGTTCTCCCACGCCTCGGGGATCATCATCAGGACTGCGTGGGGCAACGATCGGCCGCCGAGGTGCAGCAGCTCCAGAACCTCGTCGAAGGTCGCCGAGTCCGAGCCCCCCTCGCTGCAGATCGGGAACAGTCGGCTGAGGTCACCGGGGATCACGTCGCTGGCGAGCTGGCTCTCACGTGCATGCATCCAGTTCCGGTTGCCCTTGACGGTGTTGATCTCGCCGTTGTGGGCTATCAGCCGGTAGGGGTGGGCCAGCGGCCACGAGGGGAAGGTGTTGGTCGAGAAGCGTGAGTGGACCAGTGCCAGCTCGGTGACGAACCTGTGGTCGGACAGGTCCGGGAAGAACAGCTCCAGCTGATCGGTGGTGAGCATGCCCTTGTAGACCATCGTGCGCGCCGACAGCGACGGGAAGTAGACGCATGCTTCGTGCTCGGCCCGTTTACGCAGGCAGAAGGCCAGACGCTCCAGGCCCAGACCCACCGCTCGGCCGGCCGAGGCGGTGACGAACAGCTGGCGGAAGAACGGCATACATGCCCGGGCTGCCTCGCCGACGAGGTCGGCGGCGATGGGCACGTCGCGCCACCCCAGGACATGAAGGCCCTCCTGGGCGGCGATGGCCGAGATCCTGGCCTCGGCGGCGGCGCGCTCATGCTCATCGACGGGCAGGAAGGCGATACCCGCCGCGTAGGTGCCCCGCGAGGGGAGCTCAAAGTCCACCACCTCGCGCAGGAAGGCGTCCGGGATCTGGGTGAGGATGCCGGCACCGTCGCCGACGAGAGGGTCTGCTCCGGTCGCGCCGCGGTGCTCGAGGTTGCGCAGCGCCGTCAGCCCATGGTCGATGATGTCGTGTCCAGCGCTTCCGCGCATGGTCGCGATGAGCGCGACGCCGCACGCGTCGTGCTCAAGGTCGGAGTTGTACAACCCCTGGTTCATCGGCTGAGCCGAAAAGAGCGAAGAAGCCACTATCTGGAACCGTCCTTGACGTCGCGAAATGAACCCCGGGCACCTGTATGGACGGCATTGGCCAGCGAGGTGTAGTCAGAATACCGGAAAGCCTGCCATCCCCACACACGGAATGCCTCAGTCCGGATGATGAGACTGGGCGGCCTCGTCCGTGACGGCGCCCTGCCCGTCACCGCTGTCGGCCCGGCGCCCGAGACGCCAGAACGCGAACGCCGCACCCGCGAAGACGAGCATCGAGGTCCACACGTTGAGGCGAAGCCCGAGGATGTGGTTGGCATCGTCGGTGCGCAACATCTCGATGACGCCCCGACCGGCGGTGTAGAGCATCCCGTACAGCGCGAAGATCTGGCCCTTGGCGAGGCTGAGGCGACGGTCGAGCAGCACCAGGGCCAGGGCGACCAGCAGGCACCACAGGGACTCGTAGAGGAACGTTGGTTGGAAGGTGCCAAGAATGTTCGTGATGCTGCCCGGACAGGTGCTCGCCACTCCGGCGCCCTGGTCCCAGCAGTGGATCTGCAGGCCCCACGGCAGGTTGGTCCTGGCGCCATACAGCTCGTTGTTGAAGTAGTTGCCCCAGCGGCCGATCCCCTGCGCCAGGACGATGCCCGGCGCGGCCGCGTCGGCGTAGTCCAGGAAGCGCACTCCGCCCCGGCGACAGCCGATCCAGGCGCCCACGGCGCCGAGCGCCACGGCTCCCCAGATACCCAGACCGCCGTTCCAGATCTTGAGCGCGTCCAGCGGATGGGCGCCGCGGGCGAAGTAGAGCTGCCAGCTGGAGGCCACGTGGTAGAGCCGGCCGCCCACGATCCCGAACGGGACCGCCCACACCGCCACATCCAGCGCCTGACCCGGTTCGCCGCCTCGCTGGGCGAGTCGTCGCTGGGTCATCCAGACCGCCACGATGATGCCGACGAGGATGAACATCGCGTAGGCCCGGATGGGAAACGGTCCGATGAACCAGACCGAGCGCTGCGGGCTCGGGATGGAGGCGATCACTTCGTGGCTGCGGTAACCGCCGCGACCAGGGATTCAGGCGTGCTCAGGGTGCTGGTGATGTCCTTGCCGTTGAGCTTGACGGTGGGGGTGCCGAACACTCCAGCCTTCTCCCCTGCGGTCTGCACATCGGTGACGTATTGGGCGTGCTGGCCCGAGGAGGTGCACTTCTGCCAGGTCGTCAGAGCGCCACCGGTGATCCCGGCGGTGTTGGCGAACCCCGTGAGCTGGACATCGGTGTAGCCGGCACCCTCTGTGGTTGGCTGCCCCGCGAACACGGCGGCGTGGTACTGCAGGAACTTGCCCGCGTCGGCTGCGCACGCTGCCGCGTTGGCCGACCGCGTCGAGGAGTCGTTCTTCAGGTTGCCGTCCAGGAAGGACAGCATGTGCACGACCAGCTTGATCTGACCGGCGTTGGCAAGTGAGGAGATCTGGGGGCCCATCGCTTTCTCGAGCTTGCCACAGTCTGGACACTGGAAGTCCTCATAGAGGTCAATGGTGGGAGCGTTGGGCTTGGCCGTGGCGGCGTTGGCCACGATGCCGCCACCGGTGCCTCCGATGACACCCACGGGCACGGGGTTTCCCGAGCTGGGGCTGGCCGACCCCGACTTGCTGCTGTTGCCGATAAGGATGGCGACCACCACGCCCACGATCACCACGACGGCTATGACGGCGCCGACAACGGCAGGGTTGGTGCCCTTCTTCGGCGTGGCCGCCGCGAGCTTCTTGGAGGCGTCTGGACGCATCTGGATGGTCTCCCTATCCGAACAATCGGTGATTGAGGCTGTATGCGGTGCTAGGACGAGCGACGAGCCACACGGCACAGACTGCCAGTCCCGCGTCGCGCAGAACGTCCTTCCCATACTGCGTCTGAGCTGCCCTGATGGTTCCCCCGCCGCCGAAACAGCCGCAGTCGATGCTCAGTCCGCGCTTCCACGCCGAGATGATACCGATGAGGAAAGCCACCATCAACAGGCCGCCCACCACGGCGGCCACCCGAGTGAACAGACCTGCTACCAACAGCAGCCCGACCACGATCTCGACCACCGGCAACGCGTAGCCCACGTATCCCGCGAAGTCGTAGGGAAGGATCTGGAAGGCTCGCACCGCCAATGCCGAGGACGCCGGCGAGGTCACCTTCAGCGCGCCCGCCACGATCAGGACGACTCCAAGGATCAGTCGGGCCAGCAGACCGATCAGGTCGGCGCGCCGCCCGCCGCCGTCAAGGCGCACGAGCTCAGCGCCCCTCTCGGACGCCGGCAGCCAGCTCGGCGCAGAGCTTGCGGATCGCGGCCAGACCGTCCTGGCGCGAGGCATCTGTCAGGCAGCGAACCAGGGCCGAGCCGACGATCACGCCATCGGCGAAGGCCGCGACCTGCGCGGCCTGGGCGCCGGTGGAGACACCGAGCCCGACGCAGATCGGTGAGTCCGTCATGAGGCGGGTACGGGTGACCAGCACCTCGGCGGCCTCGCCCACGCTCGTTCGTGCCCCGGTGACTCCCATCGTCGAGGCGGCGTAGACGAAGCCGCGGCACGCCAGGGCAGTGAACCGAAGCCGCTGCGGGGTCGAGCTGGGCGCCACCAGGAATACGTGGTCCAGGTCGTTGCGCTCGGCCGCCGCCATCCACTGCTCGCCCTCGTCCGGGATGAGGTCCGGGGTGATGAGGCCGGCCCCGCCGGCCTTGGCAAGGTCCAGCGCGAACCGGTCAACGCCATAGCGGAGGACGGGATTCCAGTAGGTCATGACCAACGCGGGCGCGCCAGCGTCGGCAACTGCCCGCACCGCGGTGAAGACGTCCGCCAGGCGGGTCCCACCGGCCAGCGCGACGTCGGCCGCGTGGGCAATGACCGGGCCGTCCATCAGCGGGTCCGTATAGGGCACACCGATCTCGACGATGTCCACGCCGGCCTCGACCATGGCGACCATGGCGTCAATGGATCCGGCTACGTCCGGGAACCCGACGGGCAGGTAGCCCACCAGCGCGGCCCGGCCCTGCGCCTTCGCCGTCGCCAGGACTGCTCCGACGCCGCTCACTGCTGCCCCACCGCACCCGGAGCCGGCTCGTCGTCGAGCAACCCGAACCAACGCGCTGCGGTGTCCACATCCTTGTCACCACGACCGGACAGGTTGACCAGCACGATGCCGCCGGGACCGAGCTCGCGCCCGATCTGCTGGGCTCCTGCAAGCGCGTGCGCACTCTCGATGGCGGGGATGATCCCCTCGGTCCGGCACAACAGCGAGAAGGCGTCCATGGCCTGGGTGTCAGTGATCGGGTGGTACTCGGCCCGGCCGCTGTCCCGCAGGAACGAGTGCTCCGGCCCGACACTGGGGTAGTCCAGCCCGGCGGAGACGGAGTGGGACTGCAGGGTCTGTCCGTCCTCGTCCTGAAGGACATAGGTGAACGCACCGTGCAGGACACCGGGCAGCCCGGTGCTGAAACGGGCTGCGTGCTCGCCGGAGTCGACACCGCGCCCGCCAGCCTCGAGCCCGACCAGGCGGACGGACGCGTCGTCGATGAAACGGTGGAAGATGCCCATCGCGTTGGAGCCGCCACCGACGCAGGCACACACGGCATCGGGCAGACGACCGACGAGGTCGAGCACCTGCGCGCGTGCCTCGACCCCGATGACGCGTTGGAAGTCACGCACCATCTCGGGGAACGGGTGCGGGCCGGTGACGGTGCCGATCAGGTAGTGAGTGGTCTCCACGTTGGTGACCCAGTCCCGCATCGCCTCGTTGATCGCGTCCTTCAGGGTCGCGCTGCCATGGCTCACCGGGATGACCTCGGCGCCGAGCAGGCGCATCCTGGCCACGTTCAACGCCTGACGCTGCGTGTCCTTGGTTCCCATGTAGACGACGCACTCAAGGCCCATCAGGGCGGCCACGGTCGCACTGGCCACGCCGTGCTGACCGGCGCCGGTCTCGGCGATGATGCGTGTCTTGCCCATCCGCTTGGTCAGCAGCCCCTGACCCAGCACGTTGTTGATCTTGTGCGAGCCCGTGTGGTTGAGGTCCTCACGCTTGAGCAGGATGCGGGCTCCCCCGGCGTGCTCAGCGAACTTCGCGGCCTCGGTGATGATGCTCGGACGGCCGGTGTAGGTGCGGTGCAGACGCTCGAGCTCACCGGTGAAGGCCGGGTCAAGATTGGCCTTGAGCCGTGCCTCGTCGAGCTGCTCCAGCGCAGCCACGAGAGCCTCGGGGACGTAGCGACCGCCGAAGGCACCGAACCGGCCGGCCTTCGTGCCCGCGCCCGCCGGGCCGGACTGGTTGTTCATCAGACTCCCTGCTGGCGCAGCGCCGGATGGGCACCTGCGGCAATGAGGTCGGCTACGGCTTCACGGGGGCGACCACCGGTCACCAGGCTTTCGCCCACGAGCACGGCGGATGCACCGGCGCGGGCATACTCGATCAGGTCGTTCGGCCCGCGTACGCCGGACTCGGCGACCTTGACGATCCCGGCCGGGATGAGGGGGGACAGGCGCGCAAAGGTGCTGCGGTCGACCTCGAGGGTCTTGAGGTTTCGGGCGTTGACGCCGATGACCCGGGCGCCGGCATCGACCGCCCGCTCGGTCTCGTCCTCGTCATGGACCTCAACTAGGGCAGTCATCCCCAGTGACTCGGCGCGCTCACGCAAGCCGACCAGGGTGGGTTGGTCCAGGGCCGCGACAATGAGCAGGACGACGTCGGCGCCGTAGGCGCGCGCCTCCCACAGCTGGTAGGAGGACACCATGAAGTCCTTGCGCAGCACCGGGATGTCAACCGCTGCCCGCACCGCGGCCAGGTCCGCCAGGCTGCCTCCGAATCGGCGCTGCTCAGTTAGGACACTGATGACACTGGCCCCACCCGCGGCGTACTCGCCAGCCAGCCCGCCCGGGTCGGCGATGATGGCCAGGGCACCCTTGCTCGGGCTGGAGCGCTTGACCTCGGCGATCACCTTGACGCCGTGCGCGGCACTGAGAACCGCGTAGGCGTCGTAGGCCGGCGCAACCCGGCGCACCCGGGACTTCAGCTCATCCATGGAGATGCGCTCAGCTCGGGTGGCGAGATCCTCACGAACGCCGTCGATGATCTCCTGCAGGAGGGTGGACACCCGGCAAGGCTATCGGCGGTTGTGGGGCCTGTCCGAACCGACCCCTTAGCCGATCAGCGAACGTCGGTGCCTGCTCCTGACCTGTCCAGCTTGGCCTGACCGAAACCGGCCATGGCCAAGATCTTGCCCGCAGCCATACCGACGACGACCAGGACGATGCCGACGATGGCCAGCGGCCAGCTCTTGACCACGACAGCCAGACACATCAGGAACGAGGCGACCAACAAGATCGTGACCGCGGTCCAGGCTGCCGTGCTCTGTCCGTCCTGGTGCTCTGCCATGGGTCTCTCCTCAGTTCGGCGACATGTGCTGCTCTTCGTGCTCTTGCTCGTGCTGCGCTTGCGGTCCTGAGCTCATACTCTCAGCGTCGGCCCACCTGCGGGAACCCCCGATGGCTCAGTGCTCGGCGGTGGGATGCTCGGCGGTGGGATGCTCGGCGGTGGGGTCCTGGCCACGGGAGAGCTGGTCCCATGCCGACTCGGCCCGGCCAGCCGGCTCACCTGACGGGTCCGGCTCCGGCCCCTGGCCGCCGACCGGCGCGTCATAGGCGCGGGAGAGCCCGTGCCAGTTCCGTCCACCGACCAGCGCGCCCAGCCCACCGACCCCCATGACGAGCATCGCGGCGAGCGCAACCCAGGCCCAGGCCCCGTTGCGACCGTTCGCGACAACACTGCCGCCTCGGCCCGTGCCCGCCGCAGCCACGGTGCCCAGTGCGCCACCGGGGTCGGCCAGGACCGAGATGAGCAGGCTCGCGCCCAGGACTGCGGCCAGCAGCGTCGCACCGGCAGCCACGACTCGCACCACCGTGCCGGACGTGGCAGCGGCCACCGCCGAAGCCAGGCCCACCAGTGCGGCGGCCAGGGCGCCCGGTGCGATGTCGGACCCCTTGGCTTGCAACGCACTTGCCCCGAGCACGGCGTCGTCGACCGAGCCGAAGACCCACTCCCGGGAACCGGAGACGAGGATGAGCGAAGCGGCCGCCAGCACGAGGACGACCACGATCCGCTTGCTGGTCAGAGCCTCGATCACGGCGAGCGCAGCCCCGAGGCCGAGGCCACCGCTCGCAGGGCCGCGGCGGCCTTGTTGATGCTCTCCTCGAACTCCAGACGGGGCACCGAGTCAGCGACGATCCCCCCACCGGCCTGAACGTAGGCCCGTCCGCCCTTGATCAGCGCAGTGCGGATCGCGATGGCCATGTCGAGGTCGCCGTGG
>Ga0209890_10000449_pt1 | contig 19118 bp, 17 predicted proteins | sample OrgsoiDNA2013049_FD_185799 | JGI IMG/M metagenome (GOLD analysis project Ga0209890, IMG submission 185799) | Permafrost soil microbial communities from the Arctic, to analyse light accelerated degradation of dissolved organic matter (DOM) -... | ecosystem: Environmental > Terrestrial > Soil >...
CGGAGGCTGAGCGGAGCGCACATGGCTAGATACGGAATGGTGATCGACCTGAAGCGGTGCATCGGCTGCAACGCCTGCACCCTCGCCTGCAAGCAGGAGAACGGTACACCCGAGGGCATACACTTTGCCCGAGTGGTGACGCGCGAAGTGGGGACTTACCCCGCCACCAAGCGAACCTTCCTGCCCGTGCTCTGCAATCACTGCTCTGACGCGCCTTGTGCGGAAGCCTGTCCCACCGGCGCCACCTACATCCGACCGGACGGCATCGTGCTGGTGGATAAGGAAAAGTGCATCGGCTGCCGCGCTTGCAACGTGGCTTGTCCGTACATGAACCGTCACTACGTCGCGAAAGGCTTGCTCAAGCATGGCTACGGCACGGACGGTTTATCGCCGTATGAAGCGATCAAGTTCATGGACTTTGAAGAAGGCACCAATATCAAGTGCACGCTGTGCGCACCTCGTGTGGACCAGGGCCTGGAGCCAGCGTGCGTCGTAACTTGCCCTACGGATGCCCGGATTTTTGGCGATGTGGAGGATCCCAACGGCAAGCTGCAGGGCCTGATCAAAGATCGGAAGGGCTGGACCTTGTCGCCCGAATACAACACCAAGCCTAACGTGTTCTACCTGGACGAATAATGAGATCGAGCGCGGGAAGCGAGGGGGAGAAAGTGACGACACCAAGTGTTGGAATCGCGAACCACCGTTTCGCGTACGGGTACTACCGTCAAACGTTCTGGAACTGGCTGATCGGCACCGCTTTCTTCCTCGGCGGTCTGGGCGCGGGATTGTTTGTTCTGGGGTTGCTGACCGATCACACGGCCGGAATGCTGGCCGGCTACCTGATCGTAGTGGTCGGCAAGAACACCGCACACATGCTTTTTCTCGGTCGGCCAGAGCGTTTTTGGCGGGCAGCGATGCGTCCCGACCGATCCTGGATCGCGCGTGGCATCTGGGCCATGGGATTGTTCGCGGCGAGCGGCCTGATTCTGCTCTTACCTCGCGTCTTCGGGCCCGCGTGGCAACTGTCCGGCTGGCTGAACGGCGCGGCCACAGCCGTCGCCGTTCTCTCGGCGATCATCATTATGTTCTACGATGGGTTCGTCATGAACTCTTCCCCGGGCGTTGCTTTCTGGCGGACGCATCTGCTCCCGCTGTTGCTCTTGATGTATGCGACTCTGGGCGGAACCACGTTGTCGGTGACGATACACGAACTTCGCGGAGAGCCAACTCCAGGCTTTCTTCCCAACCTCGAACACTGGCTGCTGCTTGTGAATTTTGTTCTGCTCGCCGTTTATCTGGCGCGCATGAACCGTTCCTTGCCCGCAGCGAGAGAAACTCTGCACCAGTTGCTTAGCGGACCCTACGCGCGCGTCTTCTTTGGATTGGTTCTGCTGGTCGGACTGTTTGCGACTCTGCTGCTCTTGATAGTTGAGAACCACGTGCAGGCGACCTGGCTCGTTGTTCTCATAGCCGTTTGTGAACTGACCGGCGATTTCACTCTGGTGATGGTACTGCTGAAGTCCGGTTTGTTTCCGCTGCAGACTGCACCTGCCTATGGCGCCGGCGGGATTTGACGCCTTGTGCCAAGCAAAAACCATTTCCGCACCCCGGCGACGCAGGCGCAACCGCTGGACGTGCCGGCGGAAGTGCGGACAATCGTGACAAATCAGCGACAAGGCGCAGACCGAGGCTTCGACCCAGAACAAGTCGAGACATACCAAGGACAGACTCGGTAGAATTCTGGCAGTGCGCATGCCAATCGGAGTGCGGAGACCAGCCCGTGTACGAGAGGCACTGGCTGGGTTGAAGTCCACTGGTGAAGGCACGAGGGGCACACTCCACTCGTGTCGAACGTATTCCACTCATGTCCGCAGCTACACCGCCCAGCGGTCGTCCCACCGGGATTGTTGGTGTAATTGGCAGTTTCTCAACAGTAATCCGAATCCCGTGCCCGCCCCGGCGTCGGTGCGCTCGGCGGTTAGTCGTCGAGGAGGCTGCGGATCTTGTGCGCCAAGGTGTCCAACGGGAAGGGTTTTTGCAGGACAGCGGCAGTGTCATCGACCAGCTCGCTACTCCAGGTGGCGTGGTCCGGATAGCCAGACATGAATAGCACCTTCATCTGCGGCCGTGGTCGGGTCAGGCGGTGGGCCAATTCTCGTCCGCCGACATTGGGCATTACGACGTCGGTCAGCAACAGGTGAATCGGATGTTTGTACTCGTCCGCAATCTGGAGGGCCTCACTACCGTCTACCGCATGCAGGACGGTGTAACCGTTGTTCCGAAGGAACTCACGGACGAGATCGCGGATTCCATCCTGGTCTTCCACCAATAGAATGGTCTCGGTTCCACGGGCAGCGAAACTAGGAGAGATTTTTATCTTGGAAACAGGCTCTTCGACGGTTTCTTCCACCTGCACCTGAGGGAAATAAATTTCGAAGGTCGCTCCATTTCCAAACTCGCTGCTAGCGGTAATCCAACCACCAGTTTGCTTGACTACACCATAGACGATGGCCAGGCCCAAGCCGGTTCCTTTGCCGGGCTTCTTGGTGGTGAAAAAAGGTTCGAAGATCTTGGCCTTAATGTCGCTGCGCATTCCGACACCGGTGTCACTCACGGTAAGGACTACGTATTTGCCAGGCGGGATTCGAGCATGGCTACCGGCGTAAGTTTCGTGAAGTTCCGTGTTTCTGGTATCGATGGTCAGGCGACCGCCCTGGGGCATGGCATCGCGCGCATTGACCGCGAGGTTCAAAATCACCTGTTCCATTTGTCCGGGATCAGCCTTGACGCGATTGAGCGAGGCGGCGGGCACAATCTTCAACTCGATGTTGGCAGGGATGAGGCGACCCAGCATTTTCGCCACTTCGGCCAGGACGCTATTTAAATCAAGTGCCTTAAGCTGGAGTGCCTGCCTGCGGCTAAAAGTCAGGAGTTGCTGGGTAAGGGCGGTGGCGCGGGCGACGGCTCGTTCGATTTGGAGGGCATCCTTGTGCGCGGGATCGCTCGGAGTGAGTCGACAGCGAAGGCGTTCATTGTGAGCCTGGATCACCATTAAGAGGTTGTTGAAGTCGTGGGCTACACCGCCCGCCAACTGGCCGACGGCTTCGAGCTTCTGCGAGTGGCGGAGCTGTTCCTCCAAGCGCTTGTGCTCGGTGATGTCATAAAGCACACCCTGCATCAAGAGTCCGCGGTCGCCGGCCGCGGCGCGCAACACTACGCCCTCGTCACGGAACCAGAGGACTCGGCCGTCGCGGGCAAACATGCGGTACTCCGCCTGGAACAACTCCTGGGTCTCCTGAAAGCGCTTCTCCGCCGCGATGGCAATCTCACGATCCTCGGAGTGGATGTGGTTCAGCCAATGCAACGGGTCCGAGAGCCACTCGGCGGGTGAGAAACCAAGAATGGACTCGATTTGAGGGCTCACGTAATGCCAGGGTCCGACGGCACCGAGTTCGGCGATATAGGTGATCGCGGGCAAGCGTTCCACCAGTGTCCGATAGCGATCTTCCGCGGCACGAAGCTGGGTCTTGTCCCGATCTCGTTCGATGGCGAGCGCGACGAGATGGGTAGCGTGGGCAATGAGTTGTAGATGTTGAGCGTCAGGTGTACGCGGCTCGCAGTAGTAGATGGCAAAGGTCCCAAGCATGCTGCCGTCCTGCGCTGGGATCGGCGTTGACCAGCAGGCTCGCAGGCCGTGAGGCAGTGCCAGGTGGCGATAGTCTGCCCACAATGGGTCGGTTGCAATATCGGAGACGACGACTGGCTGTTTGCGATAAATGGCGGTGCCGCATGATCCCACGCAGGGCCCCATCCTCACCCCGTCAATGGCTCGACTGTATTCTTGCGGAAGACTGGGGGTAGCCCCATGTCGCAAAGTTACGCCGTCGGCATCAAGAAGAAGAACGGAGCACAGCATTCCGCGGTGATGCTTCTCGATGTTAGCGCACAAAGCGTCCAATATTTTCGGGAGTGGACTCTGGCCCATGATCATGGCCAGTATTGTGTCATCAAGCAGCGACAGAGCTTGGGAGGTCCCCGGTTGCTCTGTGGCTGACGCTTTTTGAACTCCCGTGGACATGACGACTCATATCATCTTCATCGCGTACAACCATCACCACCAAGTTACGGGGGTAACAATGAGGATGAAAACGATGAGAGACGCGGGATTAGCGGCTATTGGCATTGTATCCCCCACACGAGGCTGAAGCGTGAAATGCGACGCACGTGCGCAACTCACCTGTCTCCGTATCCACAAATGCAATTTGCTGGGAGCCCGGATGGTATCTGAAAGAAACCCAGGTCGGAGTATGCGAAACTGCAGTAGCGGCAAAAAGTCTTCCTCGTCGCTTACTGTTTACCGATAGTTGACGTAATCGCATTATAAAAGGGCGCCTTCTTGGAGTAGGCTGTGATTGTTCTCACCATCACCTACGAAAAGGAGCGCCCTTATGGCCGACCACAGATCAACTTTCTTGCCATCCGGCCAGATCTTCCAAATCGCCGAGTAGGTGAGGTCGGTCAGGTACACGTTGCTTTGCGAGTCGATGGCCACATCGTCGGGAAAGCAGAACGGCCAAGCGTCGGCTCTAGTCGCGAGCGCCGTCACTTTGCGCGTCTTGGCGTCGATCTTATACACCCCGGAGCGGGTTGCCGTCGCGTCCCGGCACGAGGGATGAAACGGATTCACTAAGTTCGTCGCGTCATATTTCAAATGGCTCAACCCTTCGATCCCGCCAGGGGAACATTGAGCGGCGAGCCACAAAACGTAGTCAAGGGAGTGATGAACGACGTCAGCACCTGGCACATGGATGCCTCGGCTTCGAGCGATGGATTGCTGATCTTTGGAAGCGGCGGGACTGCAGATTTGCAGCTAGTCTGGACGGATCGCGGCGGTAAACAGATCAGCACCGTAGCCGACAAGTTTACGAACCTGCAATTTGCGCGCATAGCCCCGCAAGGAGACCGCGTCGCTCTCCAGATTGACACGGGTGTGAACGACATCTGGGTGCTTGATTTGGCGCGTGGGGTTCGCACAAGACTGACCTTTGGACCCATTTCGAACACGTCCCCAGTCTGGTCGCCCAATGGCAAGTGGATCGCTTACACCTCCAATCGCAACGGTCACTTCAACTTATACCGCAAGAACTCCGACGGTAGCGGCGCGGAAGAGCTTCTGCTCACTGACGACCAGCAGAGCATACCCGACAATTGGTCGCGCGACGGCAAGCTCATGATCTATTCGCGGCACAGCTCGGAAGGCCCCTGGCAGATCTGGGCTCTGCCGGTCGAAGAAGAGCGCAAACCGCGGCTCGTCATACCGCGCGGTTTTCGTGGAGAGCTTTCCCCAGACGGCCGTTGGCTCGCCTACCAGTCGAACGAATCCGGTGTGGTGGAAGTGTATGTGGTGGCTTTTGGCGGCGGGCAGGGCAAGTGGCAAGTCTCGGCCAACGGCGGATCGCTCCCCCGATGGAGCAAGGACGGAAAAGAGCTCTACTATATGGACGCGACTTACAATCTTTTCGCGGTATCGGTAAAGGACGCGGGCGGCGCCATGCAATTCGGCCTTGCTCAGACGCTCGTCACCAATTGGTCGGCTCCGCAGGTTTTCTACGATGTTGCCCCCGACGGCAGGAAAATCCTTCTGGACCGGGTTTCGCAGCCGGTCAGCCAGTCCGTCAGCGTGGTTACAAACTTTCCGGCAGCGTTGAAGAAGTAAACGAACCGGAGTTGCTGCGACGATGGTGTCGTCGAGGGTCAGTTCAAGATTTGAAAGTAGTTTGCCTTTGGCTGCTGGAGAATTTCTGATCTTCATCAGTCTGCGCGGGGAGGGTGACAGTTGACGGCCTTCCATGGCCGGTTAGTGTCAAGTTGGTTCTTCTTGGTTGTTGTTTGCCACTTGTTTTTTCTCAGCCGGTTCGCCACTGTCGCCACCCTTCCATCCGCACTCTTTGGTGAGCGATTCTTCGCTCGGTGCAAGTTGGGTATTCTCGTTTCAGCCGGTGCTGCCGCCTGTTTATCGACCCCCTCCCATCCCGAAGATGGAAGTTGGGCCAAGGTGTTTAACGCAGTCACCGGAACTCGGCGCTTGGGCTGTGGTCAATTGTGAACAGACTTTCAATATTGCCATTTGTTAGCGTTTTCGTAATTACAAGTTCTGGTATTTCCACGTGCGGCCGCAGTTGAGCCGAGAATAAGAAGGACGATGGTTATGCGCATATACAGCAATCACACAACAGGGTTTGCATTATTTCTCCTGCTTATTGTCGCCACCGGATGCAGCGACCCGGATAAAGGCGGGAACCCAGGCCTGACAACGCCTACCGTGACCACCGTGGCTCCTCCGAATGGGGACAGCGGGGCGTGTCCCAACACCATAGTCACCGCTACCTTCAGCAAAGCGATGAACCCAGCGACGATTAATCTAACTACGTTTATGTTGACTGGACCGCTGGGCGCAAGCGTGTTGGGGCAGGTTAACTACGATCCACCGAGCAAGACCGCGATCTTTACACCGTCGGGCAGTCTCGCACTGAGCACCCTCTATACGGCGACGATTACCACTGGCGCCACGGATACTTTTGGGAATCATCTAGCGAGTAATTTTGTGTGGAGCTTCACAACCGGCAGCACAACCTGTCTGAGCGGGCTGCCCACCGTGGTTTCGGTAATCCCCCCGATTGGCGCGAGCGGGATATGTCCCGACACCGTCGTCGTTGCCACGTTCAGCGAAGCGATGAATCCTTCAACGATAAGCACCAGCACCTTCACACTCGCAGGGCCGGGCATCACACCCGTGGGAGGAGCAGTTACCTACGATGCGCCAAGCCATGTTGCGACCTTCACGCCAGCCAGCCCTCTCGCACTGAACACGCTCTATACCGCCACCATTACTACGGGGGCCCAGGATCTATTTGGCAATCCACTGGCAAGTAACTTTGTATGGACCTTCACCACTTCACTCGTGGCATGTAGCAGCACCGTACCGTTGGGATCAGCCTGCGGCTTCGGAATTCTGGGCGCTACCCCCGTCGTTAGCAATGGCGGCGCCACCATCGTTACGGGAGATGTGGGAATATGGCCAGCAGCTTCTATTACCGGATTTCCGCCGGGAACCATAACAGGCACGTTCCACGCTGGGGATGCGGTCGCCCAGACGGCCCAGGGTGACTTGACCGTGGCGTATAACTACGCAGCGGGAGCAGCAGGAGGGGCCGTCCTCCCCGCAGATATAGGAGGGGAAACACTTGTTCCTGGCGTCTATAAAACGACGAGCGCTCAGCCCACGCTGGGAATAACCGGGAACCTTACCCTCAGCGGCAACGGTGTCTACATCTTCCAGATCGTTTCCTCACTGACGACGGCAGCGACAAACAGCCAAGTCATTCTAACCAACGGCGCCACAGCTGAAGACGTGTTCTGGCAGGTCGGTAGTTCGGCGACGCTTGGAACTACCACAACATTCGCAGGAACTATCATGGCTCAGGCATCCGTCACTCTTGGCACCGGCGCGACGCTGAATGGCCGAGCGCTGGCCCGGACGGGCGCTGTCACACTGCTAGCCAATCCGGTGAATGTGCCTCCCTGTCCATGAGGCATCCGGGAGTGGACCAGTTTGAGGCTGGTTCGCTACCGGGTCGGGCTGGAAGCAGGATTTCAAGCCATTAAGTTCGGAGGACTTTTCATATGTCATCTCACTCTCAGAGTCATCGTGGTCTTGTTGCGGTGATGCTACTGTCGGCCTTTGCTGTCCTGTGTAGCGCTGGTACGCTCGCAGCCGCGCAAGATCAGCCTCCTCCCAAGTGGGAGCTTTTCGGCGGGTATTCCTTCTTCCATCCCGGCGCCGATGTGCATGGCATGCTTCCAGGAGGAATTAGCCCCGTGAGCAGTCGCCTGGAACCGAATCCGCGCGGCGCGGGCGCCAGCGTTACCTACAATTTCAATCATTGGTTCGGATTTACTCTTGATGCCAGCACCCATTGGGGTAGCGGTGAGACGACGCTCGTCAAGAAAATTGACGACGCAGGTTTCTCTAACCTCTCATTTGGGCCAAAAATTACGTTCCGTCACGAGCATTATTCCGTATTCCTCGAGGGCCTGGTGGGCGACCATCGCCTAATGCCCGATGCCTTCCACGATATCGACAAATTGGGGTTCCTGGGCGGCGGCGGTCTTGATATCAACCTGTCGCGGCACGTTGCTCTTCGGCTGATCAGGGCCGACTATGTGTTCTCCAACTACCGGTATGGTCCGAAATCTTCCACACCGGCCACTGAAATCCGCGGCGCAAGACTACAGTCTGGGCTCGTTTTCATGTGGGGTGGCGGACCCCCTCCAGCGCCACCCACCGCGGCTTGCTCGGTGGAACCTACGGAAGTCTTTGCTGGGGAGTCCGTGACAGCGCACGCCAATGGATCTGGTTTCAATTCCCGGCGTACTGTCACATACAACTGGAGCGGGACCGGAGTGAAGGTTGCCGGTACGAATGCTTCCACCCAGATTGACACCACCGGCTTGGAGCCCGGCTCTTACCAGGTGAGCGCAAGCTTGAGCGACGGCAGCAAACACGGCGTCGCCTCCTGCTCTGCCAAGCTCACTGTGAAACAGCCGCGGCCGCCTCAAATTTCATGCTCGTCAGACCCGGGAACCGTAACGACGGGCGGTACCTCTACAATCCGCTCGAACGCCAGCAGTCCCGATAACCGCAGGCTGAGTTATCACTACAGCGCGAGCGCGGGCAACGTATCCGGTGCTGATGCGACCGCCACTCTGAACGCAGGTGCTCAACCGGGTCCAATCACTGTGACTTGCACGGTAAGCGATGACCGCAGTCCTGCCCTCACAGCTTCGGCGACGACCAGCGTGACGGTGGAAGCTCCGCCTCCGGCCGAGCCTCCAGCAGAGGTCAGGGAACTGGAAGCGAAGCTTGCCCTCCACAGCATCTACTTTCAAACAGCCCGACCGACGGAGAAGAATCCCGGAGGCGGCCTGATGGAGAGTCAGCAGGAGGTCCTCACGTCTTTGGCCAGCGGCTTCACGAGGTATCTCACATTCAGGCCAGATGCCCATTTGATCCTCGGTGGCCACGCGGACGTTCGCGGATCGATTGAATACAACAAGGCCCTTACGGAGCGACGGGTGGAACGCACCAAGAGCTTCCTGGTCGAACACGGCGTTTCCCCCGGCAGCATTGAAGTTAAGTCGTTTGGTGAAGAGGACCAACTGAGTGCGGACCAGGTAAAGCAACAGATCGCGCAGAATCCCGACCTGAGTGAGGACGACCGTCAGAAGATGCTCAGCAATTTAACTGTCATTGTCCTGGCCAACAATCGCCGCGTGGACGTTACCCTGAGCACTACAGGGCAACAGTCCACTCGCCGTTACCCGTTTAACGCCAAAGACGCATTGGGGCTGATCAGCACCAAGGGTGTCGCGAAAGAGCCAGTGGCTAAGAAGAGGCCCAAGAAGAAATAGGCGGGCGGTGCTCTGAATGGTATCTGGCCTGCCTGCCGGACTCCATTGGGGCTGTCCCTCAAGGCTTCTGGACCAGCATAATGCTGGCCATGTCGAATAACGTTGCCCCAATGTACGGCGTATTGGGAGGCCTCGCATCCGGGCGCGGCCACTCGTTGCACGCGCGGATCGCGGCAACGCTTCCGAGCACGCCGGACTCGCAGCTTCGCATGAAGCCGAACACCGTCTTCCAGATTGCCCAGCTCCGTGCCATTAATTTCAAGGGAGGCAAGTTCGCCCACGCACCAGCTGGCGCCTTGATCACTCCCGACATCATTTTGGAGACGAAGAGCGGCGCAAGCAGAAGTATGGTGTGCACGGCCCGGATTTCCAAAAGTCCTGCGCTCAGCTGCAAAAGATGTATCCGGACCTTTGCAAGTCCATCTGACACATCCTGGAACATGGATACGGTGCCGGAGTGTACGAAATGGTGCGACGCGTTTTCCAGCCTCAAGTTGCACGCCTCCACAGCATCAATTTCCTTAACGCAGATTTCCTTTGCGGTGGGCCGTCAACCCTTCTCTGACGGATAGGGGCAAGCCCTGCCAGAACGCCCTACTTCCCAGAAGCTGACTTCCCTCAAACCCACTTTCCAGTTGAGTCTTTGAGAGGATCCGGAAGCTCTCTCCAAGCATCAAGTGGAGGGCATTGTCGACGGCTTCAGTTTAGAATTCGGATGTCACAAAAGCGCCACGCGCTTTATGGAGATAAGGGATGCCCGCTCTATGGCGAATATTGCTCACCGTGCTGTTCATCTTCCCCTTCTCGTCAGCACAAGAAACACACAGCCACGGTGCACCTGAGAAACTGGGAAGAGTATCGTTTCCGATTTCTTGCACACCGGCCGTTCAGGAGCAGTTCGACCGAGGTGTAGCTCTGCTGCATTCCTTCGCTTACACCGCCGCCGAAAATGCATTTCAGGGCGTGGCCGAACTGGATCCGCGGTGTGCGATGGCACATTGGGGAATGGCCATGGCGTACTTTCACCAGCTTTGGGAGCCGCCCATTGTTCCCGCGACAATTTCGATTGCGCAAAAGGAAATCCAGCGGGCGCAGCAGATCGGGGCGGGCTCCCTACGCGAGCGGCAGTTCATCAATGCACTGGGCTTGACCTATCAGGACGCTGCCACCGTTCCGTACCGCACGCGGGCGCTGAACTACGAGCATGCGATGAGCAATCTCGCTTCAGAGAACAGGAAAGATGTCGAAGCACAGGTGTTTTACGCGCTCGCACTCCTGGCGAACGCATCTCCTTCAGACAAGACGCATGCGAAGCAAAAACAGGCGGCCGATCTGCTTGAGCCGCTTGATCGCGCCTATCCGCAGCACCCGGGAATCCCTCACTACCTCATCCATGCTTACGACAATGTGGAACTCGCACCAAGAGGCCTCGCTGCGGCAAGAGCCTACTCCCAGATTGCACCCTCAGCGCCGCACGCATTGCACATGCCATCGCATATATTCACGCGACTTGGCCTATGGGAAGACTCCATCACTTCCAATGTTGCAGCAAGGGATGCGGCACACCAGCAGGGCGACACTGGGGAAGAGCTGCACACCATGGATTATCTGGTATATGCCTATCTGCAGAGTGGACGCGACAAGGACGCGACTCAGGTCATTCAGCAACTTAAAAACATGCCGAAGCTGAATGTTGGCGATTTCAAGATAGCGTACGCCTCTACCGTGATGCCGGTTCGCTGCGTGGTTGAGCGGGGTCAATGGGCCGACGCTGCGGCCATCGTTCCTCCGACAGGAGCCCCGCCTCAGGTGGTCGCAATTGCGGTTTGGGCTCGGGGCTTGGGACTTGCTCGGAGTGGACGCGCCGCCGAGGCGCGCGCGGAAGTCGATAGATTGCGGCAGATCGAAGAGCAGCTTCGCACGTCAGGCAATGACTATTGGGCCACTCAGGTGGGGATTCTGACGCGCGAAGTCATGGCGTGGTCAGTCCAGGCGGACAGGAAACCAGATGAAGCCACGCCTTTGATGCGCGCGTCGGCCGATGAGGAGGACGCAATCGAGAAGCTTCCGGTGACACCGGGGCCGATTCTTCCGGCCCGCGAACAGCTCGGCTACTTGCTCCTGGAGCAGAATCACCCGGGTCTGGCGCTGAAAGAATTTAAGACGGCAATCGCAAATGCCCCCGGGCGGCACGGGGCACTGCAGGGTGCGGCGCGTGCTGCCGAACTCTCCGGCTTGAAGTAGACTCCATTATGGTGTTTGCAAACGACCATTCGAAGGATCGCACCATTCGACTGGCTGGATGATGTTACTTCTCCGGCGACTGCCCTTTGGGGGATGGAGTTCGCATCTGGTTGGGGCGAGCTTTCGGCGTCGCGCAACCGGTTGGGGCCTGACGTGTCGGCGTCCCTTCGCTGGATGTGGGAGAAGTCTCGCGCCATTACCAAAAGTGGTTCCCAGGGAAAATCCGGGATGACGGGTCTCCAGTTTAAGTGCAGAATCTATAAGCGCGGAATTTATGGCAATGGGCCCCGCGGTACGGCTGGTGCGACTGGTTCGAATCGCCCTGCTGGTGAGCATCGCGCTGTATGCTGTCGCGGGAGAGATGTTCGCCCGGATATTCACTCGCGCTCCGGCGAATACTCTGTTCCACGCTCTCTCGTTTATTTCGATCAGCATCGTGGGCGCGACAGTGGTGGTGCGCCGGACGCTGGTGTTGCCGTCCGAAGCGTTGTTGAAAGAAAAGTCTGACGACAGCGTAACGGTGGCGCGCTGGAGAACCGGCTACCTGTTCTTGTACGCGATGTGCGAAATGTTGGGTTTATTCGGGCTGATTCTCCGGATGCTCGGCTTTACCCTGGGCAACGTCTGGGGCTTCTACCTGGGCGGGGTTCTGCTGCTGTTGCTGTATTCTCCACGCGCGCCAGGCACTGAAGTCCGCTAGGCCGAGCACCCCTAATTTGTTAGCAGGAGCATCGGGCGTGGTCGCAGGTGGAGCAGTCAGTTTTTTTATGTCTTCCACAAGATTGGCCATTGCCCGATCATAGTTTTTGCGCGCGGTCGCTTCCCGGTTTGCCACTTCCACTGGTTCGGTGAATGAAAAACACTACGGCAGCCACCAGGCTTCGGTCGATGCTGCAAAGAAGCGTGCTGATTACGCCACAACTATCAAAAGCTCACTTGCTCGCGAAGTAACCCTGAAATAGAAAGAGCAAGATAAAGATTTGACGATAAGGGCCGCCCGATGTCTGGGCGGCTTTTCTTTTGCATCACGCGGAAGGTGGGAGCAGCGTAACTGTAAACGCCTGGTTGCGACACTCACACCCGATTCCGATGGATGCAGTGAACCGGAGCCGACATCTGTAGCCAAGAGCCAATAGCTAGAAGCCAACAGCCGCCCCCCTAGTTCTCGCTCTCCACCGGCTTCGCCTTCGGAGCAGGCAGCGCCTTTGCCGGCTTGCCTGGGTTCGGCGCAGCGGCTGGCGGAATCGGCGGTGCCGGAGGAACTACTGAAACGGTTCCTTTGCGGATCTCAATCGATCCCTTTTCGCAGTTCATCGCCAGGCGCGGGCCATTGGTTCCGATCGCACCGCTGGCGCTCGATTGCCGGTCGCGATTGTCAACTTTGATCTCGTCGTAGTCGCTCGAAATCTCTCCTTCGCGCGTGCGTGCCTCCACCTTGATCGCCGTATTCGGAGGAATCGAAACCCGCACATCGCCTTTGCGGTTATCGATCTGAATATTCCCCGGCTTGTGCAGTCCGACCTCGACCATCCCGTTGGAATCTTCGAGGCGCAAATCGCCCGACAAGCCCTCCAGCGCGACATCTTTGGACCGGGTCGTCAGGCGCATCGGTCCTAATAGCGAATCGGCGCGCAGGTCGCCGGAATCCAGATCGAGCCGGCCATCCAGGCGCGCAAATTCCATATCCGTGCGCGAGGAGTGGAAACTCACTGTCTTGCTGATTCGAACCAGGCGTACGCTTTCCTGAAACTCTCCATTCAGATGGGCCTCGCCGTCCACATCTTCCACCGCCACTTCGTTCGCCTTGCCCTGAATGGTCAGGTTGCCTTTCAGATGTGCCAAACGGGCGGAACTGCCGTCCAGGTTCAGTGAGACGTTGCCGGTGTGGTCGTTGATGTTAACTTCGCCGCGATGGTGGTTGACCTCAACACTGCTGCTCATGCCCGCGATGGTCACGTCGCCGCGGCCCGAGGTGATGACCAACGTGGTATTGACGGGAACATAAATATCCATGTCGGTGGTCACGCCCTTGTCGCCCGCGCCCTGGGTGTTGGCGTTCAGCGTAAACACCTTCTCACCGGCGACGATCTGCGGCTTGGTTTTGCTGTTGTAATTTTCGGCGTCCTGCTCCTTCTCCGCGCGGACTTTCTTCCGCACCGAGACTTTCATGGTCTTGCCGTCCGCCACATTGATTGTGATCGTGCCCCGGTCGTCATTCACGTGCAGGGTGCTGCCCGCCGGAATTTCCTGGCTCAATTCGTCGCTGTAGTTGAAAGTGGACCCGCCAAAAAGTTCGTTCAGTCCTTCATCATCGCCAATCTGAATGTGCTCACCGATGCGCTTCCAGTCCAAACGAGACGCTTGGGTTGCGATGAGTCCCGCGCCGATCAGGAACAGCATCAGGAAAACGCCGCCGACGCCAATGCCGCGCGTCGGTTGGCCGGAGCGCTTAGCCTGTTCGTATTCGATCAGCTTGAGCACGCCCCACAGAATCAGCAGGGCCGGCCAGAAGTGGGCGAACAGCGATCCCAGATGATGGATCTCTAGAATCCCCATCGTCCCCAGCAGGAACAGGACGCCCATCAGGATCAGCACGACGGGCCCGGCGATTGAACGATGCGGAGGACGCGGAGTCATTGTTGGGCTAGCCACGGTTCACCTCACTGGTTGGCGGAACTGGTGGAACGGGTGGAACCGGCGGTGTGGGAGGAATCGCACCTCCCGCGCACGGCAGGTTCGCGCCTGCTGCGAGCGACGGAATGTGTCCTTCGGCGGATGCACTTCCCTGCAACAACTTGACTCCGCCAACCACCAGCAGAATTACCGGCCAGGTGCGGCCAAAGTTCGCCATATGCACGTTCTCGATCAGGAACAAGAAGCCGATGGTGAGAAGCATCGCCGGGCCCATAAGTTTTCTAGAGCGGCAGCGCGCACATCCGCAGCCCGAACAACCTCCCGGCAGGAGGCCCCAGTTGCGGGCGAACAGCCAGCTGCCAAGTCCGATCAAAATGAGTGGCCAGAAGCGATCGATGCCGTATTCCATCAGGCCCAGCGTGTGTAGCAGGAAGAGCACGCCCAGCAAAATGAGTACAACCGCGCCCATCGGGATCTTGCTGGTTTCGATCTTCGTGCCACCGCTAAAAGTTGCCGCCAGACCGAAGGGATCCGGTATCGGTTGCGCCATCTGGATCGCCTTTGCGGAGCGCACCGAGTCAATAATCTGGTAGACGTAAAAGAAGGCGATGCCGAGGCCGCAGATGACCCCCAGAGCTTCGCTGTGTCCGCTGTCGGCCGCGCTAGCCCCGGCGATGAGCAATCCGAAGATGGCCAGATGCGCCAGCCCCTTGGCATATTGCCCGGTGTAGACGGCGCCCACGCCGAAGGGAAAGAAGCCCGCCAGAATTCCGGCCACAGTTGGGTTCGGGCCGCTGCCGCTTCCCGGAGGCGGCGGGGGAACCTGCCCGGACGCTGACGGGGAGAACGCAACCGGAGCAAATCCAGCCGCTCCCGCCGAAACGCCTTCCATCTTTGCTCCCAGGCAATCCTCGCAATAGATCACGCCCCGCACGGGACGTGTACAGTTCGCGCACAGTGCCTTTCCGCAAGTGCGGCAATAGGCCACTGCTGACGCATCAGCATGATTGGCGCAGTTCATACAAACCTCCTGTTCGTAGTCACCGTCACAGGTGGAGCATCCCTCAGCGCGGCCAACACCGGCTGGTTGTATTCCTGGGAGTAGTTACGATCCTGTCTCTGCTCTGGTTGTCCACTGGTGTTGTTCTTGCGATTTTCTTTCTGTTCCGTGGGGCCGGGCTCGGCGGGAGTGTTGGCCCGCTTCAACTCGCGTACCTTCGATTCGATCTCGTACACGAACCGGATATTGTCGTAGTACTTCACGACTTTGATTTGCGCATCGTTGTACGCATGCCGCAACGCCGACGGCCGCAGATCGACCTTCGCCACGTCGGCCGGCTTGACGCCCGCTGCATTTAGAGCCAGCGAGAAGGAGAAGAAGATCATCCCGAACGACATCACAAACCGCGGCTGCCGCACAAAGGCCGCCACCGGCGTGAAGTAGGAATCCCACCACTCCCGAGCCCGCTCCCCGAACGGAGTTGTCCTGCCATCGGGCCTCGCTGTCTGCAGACGCGTGCTCGCAACTCCACTAGTCGCGGCCAGAATGTTGTGCACAAGATGTACCGGAGGCTCGACCGCTTCCAATGCCAACGCCCGCAGCCACCCGTGCCCCGCTTGAACGTCCTCGAATAGCGGACCGCAAATTCCGCAGACACGCCGATGAGCCTCGAAGCTCTCTTTGCGAGCCGGACTCAACTGCCCGTCACCGTCCAAGGCGTCGCCGTCGATCGCAGAGCTAAGCAGCGCTTCGAACTCCGCGCACTCGATCCCGTGTTTTGTTTCACCTGGCATCAGATCACCTGCCTATATGTACGTTGTAGGAGGCGTGCAAGTTCCGCCCGTCCCCGGTTAATTCTCGACTTGACGGTCCCCTCCGGAACCCTCAGAGCCGTAGCAATTTCGCGATAGTCCATGTCCTGTAAATCCCTCAAAATCACCGCCTCCCGCAGCTCCGGAGACAGTTTCTGCAGCGCCGAATGCACCATTTCCCGCGTTTCCCGGCTTTGCACCTGGGCATCCGGCGGCAGTCCCCGGTCCGCGATCTGCTCGCTAAGGGGCTGCGCATCTTCATGCTCGGAGGGCGCTGAATCGAGAGAATCCGTGATCCGATCGCCTTTCGACTTGCGGAAGTGATCCACCAGCAGGTTGCGCGTAATGGTGGTTACCCAGGTCATGAACGCGCCCTTACCCGAGTCATAGGTGTTCAGGGTTCGATACATCTTGATAAAGACCTCTTGGGTGAGGTCCTGGGCGTTGTCGGAATCCCCAGCAAACCGGTAGCAGACGTTGTAAATCCGCCGGTGATAGCGCTGGACAATCTCTTCCCAAGCCGCGGCATCGCCCCCTACGCAGCGACGGACGAGCAATCCGACAACCTGGGTTTCTTCCAAAACCAGACTCCGTGAGATGCGCTTGACTGCCTAGCGTTAACGCCTACCGTTGCTTACCGCTACCGCAAGTTCGCAACAAAAACTACGCTGTCATCCCAAAACTACGCTGTCATCCTGAGCGAAGCGAAGGACCTATGTACTTTTCCGCGCGATGCCCCGATCACTTGACAGCACAACAGAAGTACGTTTGTCTCGGGCAGGAAGTTCCCTTGAATCATGGAGCTAGCGATTGTAGCAGGAGAAACCAAGGGGCGAAGTGTCAGGCTTAATGCCAAAGTGACGTAGAGGTCGCCCGTCCAAGCCGAGCAACGCGCAGCTAGTTTTTTCCACCTTCCCACCGAGTCGAAGGACCCCTACCCCATCAGGCGCTCCGGTCGCCGCCGCAAGGCATTCTCACAATAAAGCCCACGGTCTTCTGCCGTCTCACCGCGAGCATCGAAGCGATGAAGCGACGCGTACAGCACGCGATTCAGCGATATCGGGAATCTGTTGCTCGGATTGCGCAATTTGAATGTCATCCTTGACTGCGCGCGATTTGTCAAGGCGGGATGGGTCTCGAACTGACCCACTACCCAACGGCTGTGTGGTGGCCCAGCTTTGGTTTTTCCATGAGGCTACCACCACTGAGGGCTGCCGCACCTCCGGTTTGCCCATCTTTGAGGGACTAGGTTAGCCTTCGGAAGGATCGAAAGGCGGAAGCAATGGCGGAGAACAAAACCAAGCCCACCAAATTAAGTGTGGCAGCGTTTATTGCTGCCCTCACCGACCCGGCCCGGCGCGAAGACGCCAAGGCGCTCATCAAGTTGATGCAGAACGCGGCTCGGAAAAAGCCGCAGATGTGGGGGCCATCCATCATAGGCTTCGGCAGCTATCACTACCGGTACGACAGCGGGCGTGAGGGCGATATGCCGCTGATCGCTTTTTCTCCGCGTAAGGCCGCAACCGTTCTGTATGGCGTGGCCGGATGCAGCGACTCGAAGGCGCTGCTCGCTAAGCTCGGCAAGCACACCACCGGCAAGGGCTGTCTCTACATCAAGAAGCTCGCCGACGTGGACCAAGAAGTTTTGGAAACCATGATCGTTAAATCCTTAGCCGCCACGCGGGCACAGCATTCTAAAGCGACGTAACCCGTGGGGCGAGTGGCCGGGCTTTTGATCCCGCCGGCATCACCCGCAATTGTTTCTATTGGAGAGGAAAAAACGAAGGGCGGGTCACCCGCCAGAGTTGAGCCGCCCCGTAAACCGAGCAGTGGAGCGACGGGCGCCCCCGCCCGTCGAAGCCGATTGCGGAAAGACTCAATCTCGCGCTCAATTTTGGGTGGCGCAGCGGTTCACCGCTGCGATCTAGCGCTCAATTTCGACGGCTTCAGCCGCTGAGGGCAGGACTCACAGCGCTGAATCAATCTGATTGGGCTTGTTAGTGGCGCACCCGCCCACAAACCAACTACACTGGCACGTCACTTAGTCATCAATGGCCGTCTTATCCATCCCCGAATTCGTTGCCCGCTGGCAGCGCTCCACCCTTTCCGAACGCAGCGCGGCGCAGCAACATTTTATCGGCGTTTGCGAAATTCTGGGACAGCCCAGCCCTGCGGAAGTCGATCAGGAGGGCAATACCTACACTTTCGAGAAAGGCGTCACGAAGACTTCCGGCGGGGACGGTTTCGCCGACGTTTGGATGCGCGGGTTTTTCGCCTGGGAATACAAGGGCAAACACAAAGACCTCAAGGCCGCCTATCAGCAACTGCTTCAGTACCGTGAAGACTTGGATAACCCTCCGCTGCTTGTCGTTTGCGACCTTGATCGTTTCGAAGTCCACACCAATTACACGAACACACAGAAACAAATATTCGCATTCGAGTTGGCCGACCTCGTCAAAAACCAGCCAACCGCGACTTGCAAGCTCCCCCCGCTCGAAGTGCTGCGCGCCGTGTTCACCGATCCCGGAAGACTGAAGCCCGGGCAGACCACCGATCAAGTCACCGAAGCCGCCGCTGCCCAGTTCTCTAAACTCGCCGAGAGCCTGCGTTCTCGCGGTGTCCCCTCCGAGCGTGCCGCCCACTTCCTCATGCGCCTGCTCTTCTGCCTCTTTTCGGAAGACATCGGCCTCCTGCCCGATAAGCTTTTCTCCCGGCTGGTGGAATCCACCCTCCAGCGCCCCGCCGAGTTCACCAAGAGGTTACGGCAACTTTTCAGCGCCATGTCTGGCGAGCATGGTTCCTTCGGCGAACACGACATCCCTTACTTTGACGGCGGATTATTCTCCGACGACGAAGCCTACGACCTGACGCGAGACGATCTGGCGTCCTTGCGCTCTCTTCGGTGCTCGACTGGTCCAGCATCGAGCCCGCCATCTTCGGAACTCTGTTTGAGCGCA
>Ga0209890_10000451_pt1 | contig 19096 bp, 17 predicted proteins | sample OrgsoiDNA2013049_FD_185799 | JGI IMG/M metagenome (GOLD analysis project Ga0209890, IMG submission 185799) | Permafrost soil microbial communities from the Arctic, to analyse light accelerated degradation of dissolved organic matter (DOM) -... | ecosystem: Environmental > Terrestrial > Soil >...
GCGCGACCGTCCCCAGCCCTCTGACTGATCCATGTGCAGACTTCGCTCGCGTTACGGCCACAGACTCGTTAATTATTAGACGCTTGATGATTGACCGGAAACACCGGATTTGGTTCCGGTACGGGGCTGCGGCGCCGCCCGCCGTGTCACGGCACTGAAACGCGGGCGTCAACTCCGCGTCACGGCCGCCATGCACCCTTCGCTTGCTCGCCGGCGCGAAAGGGAGGTCGCCCGGCGGGCGCCAAGAAATTATGGACAACCCAACACAACCCGTGCGCGAGCACGGTGGGAGTAATTCAATGAAACATTATCTGATCGGTTTGGCCGCCGCCGCCGCGCTCGGCTCCACGGCCGGCGCCGCGTACGCAAGCGAAACAGACCGCGTGCCCAGTCTCGACCGCGCATTCGTGATCGTGCTCGAGAATCACAACAGTTTTACCAGTTTCGGCTCGAACGGCATTCTCGACAACCCGCAGGCCCCCCATTTGCAGGCGCTGGCGAGTACCTACAACTTCGCTGCCAATTACCACGGTGCCTGGCATCCGAGCCTCCCGAACTATCTCGCCATGATCACCGGCGACTTCATCGGCACCGACGTGATCGGGACCGGCCACACCTACCCCGTGGGCAGCACCGTCGGCATCAGCGACGACGACTCTCCTTCGGTGGCTACCGACTACGGTCCGCCGGCCAATCCCTCACCGCATCGCTGGCGCGTCAATCTGCCGTCGCTCGCCGGACAGCTGACCGCCGCCGGCAAGGACTGGCGCGCGTATCTGCAGAACATCCCGGAATCAGGCACGCATCTCGCCAACTGGCCCGGCGACAACAACACCGCCAAGCTGTATGCGGTCAAGCACAACCCGTTCCCGTACGTCGCCGAAGTTCAGGACGACCCCGCTCAGTTCGCCAAGCAGCGGACCTTCGATGAGCTGTTCAGCGACCTTGGCACCAACAAGTCTCCGGCGTTCTCCTACATCGTCCCCGACCAGTGCCGCGACATGCACGGGATCGGCAATCCGCTGGCACCTTGCGGCGGCGCGGCCAATACCGACAACAACGACATCAAGCGCGGCGATGATGAAGCGTTCTGGCTGGTCAATTCGATCACCGGCAGCCCGGCTTGGAAGCATGGACGCAATGCGATCTTCGTGGTGTTCGACGAAGGCAACGGGCCGCTGTCCTGCCCCAGCTACAATCCGGATACGGGTACCGACGCGTATCCCGGCACCCTGCTGCCGGGCGCCGACTGCTACGACCCGAAGAACTTCAACGACCGGGTGGTGATGATCGTCATTACCAACTACGGCGTGAAGGGCGTGACCGACAACCGCTTCTACAATCACTATTCGCTGCTGCGGACGATTGAAGATGCCTTTGGCCTCGCGCACCTGGGCCACGCGGCCGATCCGACCACGCACTCGCTGGCGCCGCTGCTCACGCCGAGCGACGACTAGCCGCGAGGATTACGCACGGCGCTCGGCCGCGAGAAATCGCGGTCCCGCCGCCGCATTTTTTTTGAACCGCCTCGGGGACTCGCGCTGGCTTGGCGCGAGTCCCAGTACGCCGAAAATAATGCGTTGGTACGAGGTGCGAAGTTCGACCTCGAGCGCGCTCTGCTTGCTACGCTCCGGCGCTTGCAGGCTGCGCCGCGGGCTTCCATTGGAGCTGCGCAAGCTTCGGCACCATCCAGACCCAGCCGATCACACCGAGCAAGCTCACCGCGGCGGCGACGACGAAGGCGTTCGTGAAGTGCCCCGTGGACTGGATGATCACGCCGGTCAGCCATGGCGCGATGATCCCCGGAAAATTACCCAGTGAGTTTTGGATGCCGACCCAACGGCCGGAGGCGCGTGGGCCGGCGAGGATCTGGCACATGGCGTAAACGCCCGGCGAGGAAGCGCCGCACAGAGCCTGGTAGATGAACATGCTGGCGAGCGCGAGCACCGGAGAACCCAAGGCCATGCATAGCATGCACGCCACCGACCCCACGTGCGCCACCGCCATGACGGATTTGTAGCCCGCATTAGCGGATCCGCCGCGAGCCAGGAAGCGATCTATGCCCCAGCCCGCGCCCAGCGCGCTGAGTGCGTTGACCAAGTACGCAGCGGACGCCATCTGAGCCATTCCGACGGTGGAGAAGCCGCGCTCGGTCACGAGGTAGGACGGCAGCCAATTCAGCATGAAATAGAACACGTAGTTTTGGGAAAACAGACCGAGCGCCGTCCCCCACAGCGCCGGCTGCTTGAGAATCATCCACAACGTCGGTGAATCTTCGGCGTGGGACTGCACTGCGGTCCGCACCTGGCCCCCCACGCGCGACCAGGGCAACAGCCACAGCAAGGACAGCGCACCGAACACCCAGAACGCCGAGCGCCAGCCGAAGTGCGCCATCAACAGGCCCCCGGCGATGGTGCCCACCACCGGCCCCGATAGATACCCCAGGGCGACGATGCCATTGGCGGTCCCCAAGCCCTTGGCCGGCACGACCGCCGCCATTATTTTCGCAACGCTGGGGAAACCTGCACTCTCGCCCAAGCCCAACAACAGTCGCAGCACCAGAAGAGCCGCGAACGTGTGCGCGAATCCGGTCAGTATGGTTGCGATAGCCCAAATGGTGAGCCCCGCCGCGAGAATTCGATGCGCGCCGTAGCGCTCTGCGAGCCAGCCTACGGGAATCTGCAGGCAGGTGTACGTCCAGAAAAAGGCCGACATCAGCGCGCCCATTTGAGCGTAGTTCAAGTGCAGATCACCCTGCATCAAGTGGGCCGCCGTGGGCAATGCGCCGCGATCGACGTAGTTGATGAAGAGTACCGCCGCCAGCAGGAAAACGATCGGGCTGCGAGCTGCCCGCGCCGGGTCAACGGCCGCTAGGGCGTTCGAGTTCAGCTCGCGTAATCCGCATTGCTGCGATCGAGAACGCGCTTCAAGGCGTCGAAGTGCAGCTCGGCGCGATCGCGGCCGCCGACGTCTCCGCCCGCGTGGATCTGCGCGATCGTCTTCTTGACTGTCGCTTCAGGGATGAGCTGCAATGGCCGGCCGGTCGACAGGGCGAGCACCTGCGCTTGCGCGGCGCGCTCCAGAAAATACAGCCGTTCGAATGCCTGCGGGAGTGTCTTGCCGACCACCAGCACGCCGTGATTGCTCATCATGAGCACCGACTTTTCCCCAAGCGCTCGCGCCAGACGCTCGCCCTCGGATTCATCGAAGGCGAATCCGTTGTATGTCGAGTCATAGGCCACATCGTTGTAAAACCCCAGCGCACTCTGCACCGCCATCTCGAGACGAGGATTCTGCAGCATGCACAGCGCCGTGGCATAGGGCATGTGAGTGTGCAGCACGCAACGTCCCTGCGGCGACAGCCGATGCACCGGCTGATGAATATACAAGGCGGTAGGTTCTACCGAACCCTGCCCGCTCACCACCTGTCCTTTGAAATCAACCTCCAGGAAAGCACTGGCCTTCACTTCGGACCAATGCATGCCGAAAGGCGCGAGCAAAAATCGGTCCGAATACCCCGGCACCAGCATCGTCAGATGATTGTCGATGCCCTCGTTCAATCCGAAGCGATCTGCCAGCCGATAACACGCTGCGAGATCGACACGGGCTTGGGTACAGGCATCGGCGGATGTCTGGATGGACTTGAGATTCGCGTTCATGGGGGCCTCACTGAAACCGACCGCTGGTGTCACCCAAAGTATAGCCCGCGGCGCGCGGCCGCGGGAACGGATCGCCGCCGCTCACTGCAGCAGACCATCCAAAACCGGGAGAGGCACGGCCCCCTGCCGCAACGCGCTCTCGTGGAACTCCTTGAGACTGAACGCGGATCCGCGCCTTGACTGATAATGCTCGCGCACGGCGAGCCAGCCCTTGTAGCCGGCGTAATAGGTCGGCAATTGGCAAGACGACAGCTTGGCGCGCTGCAGTTTGGCGGTCGCCTCTTCGGCTTCCTGATAAGTGCTCTTGGTCATCAGATCGAGCGCTTCCTGGTCCGTCATGCCGAGAGTCTGCAGACGCACATCCAGTATCGTGTTGGCGAGGACCCGCAACAACTGCTTCTGCAGAGTGAGGCGATAACCGGGCGTGTCGCCCAAGTACCCTTGCTCCGCCATCAGCTGTTGCGAGTACACCGCCCAGCCCTCGACGTAGGGGCCGTTGCCGAAAATATTGCGCAACAGGCGTCGCGACCGCGGTTGCACTTCGTTCGCATATTCGCCTTGCACATAGTGACCCGGCATCGCCTCATGCACGGTCAGATGCTGCATTCCCGATGCGTTGTACTCGCGCAGTTTCGAATCGATGCGCGGCTGCGGCCATGTGCCCGGGATCGGCGTCACCCAAAAAAAGGCTCCCAATTTCGGCTCGAGCGCAGGCGCCGGATTGAAGCCGCCGACTCCATACACGCCGCGCATGAACACCGGCGTCTCGATGACCTTCAAATTGGCGTTCGGCGGCAGCGTCAACAGATCCTTGGATTTGACGAAGGCTGTCGCCGCGGCCAGCGCCTGCCTGGCCGACGGGATGTAATCCGCAACCGTCGCATGCTGGCGCGCCACCTCGGCGAGCGCCTGTTCCACGCTCTTCGGCGCCGCAAGCCGCGCGATCTCGGCCTGCGTCTTGGCGAGATCCGCCTCCGCTTCCTTAAGCAGCGCCTCGGGGGTTTTGCCGGTCGCGAGCACCAGACGAAATTTCTTCGCGTAGCGCTCCTTCCCGAGCCGCCAATCGCTTGGCTTCTCCGCCAGGTTGTCTTCCAGCCAATGGTTGAAGCCGGTGAGTGCCGCAATGGCGGCCGCGGCCGCTTGGTCGTACCGCATACGCTCATTGGGCGGGCAGTCGGCGCGCAGCGTGGTGTCGATGAGAGCGACATTGCCGAGGTTCTCGTCGCGCGCGACCTGGTTCCACACCTCGGGGGAGTCCCGCAAATTCGCTTCGGCCTGCCGGATCAGCTCGGGAACCTTGTTCAAGCGGTTGACGATGTGCCGGTACCGTTCCGTCGGCGCTGCGTATTGCAGCACGTATGGTGTGTAGAGGCCGTTCCCCAACAATTCGACATATGTGGTGGGATTGTGGTGGTAGCTCTGGATCTCATCGAGCTCGAGAGCCGAAGCGCCGAGAGCGTCGCGCATGATATCGATATCGGCCCGTTGCTCCGCGTCGAGCGCCCCGGTATCGAGCCGCGCGATCCGCGCTTCGATGTCGCGCAGCAAACTGCGTGAAGCCGCGATTCCGGCCGGGCTGAAATCATCTAGCATGTCATCGAGCGATGCGCCGTGATGCACGTGATAGCCAAAACTGGTCGCAGTGGTGGGCGACAGGGCCAGCGTGCCCAACACGAAGTCATCCAGCAGCTGATCGAACGGGTCGGTCGACGCCGCATGGGCGGTCGCTGCCGGCTTCGCAGTCGATACCGGCTTGGCATTCGCAGGCGCCGCCCACGCGTTCGGAGCGCAGAGGACGGCGCAAAGCAAGCAGGCAATGTGTGGGCGTTGAATTTTGTTCATGCGCTATAGTCGGGCAATTCCCGCCTCTTCGTCCAGCCATCTCTTGAGTTAAGATGCCGGCATGAAGTGGTTTGCCGGCGCCCCTGGCATCGCGCTCTGCGCCGCGATGGTTCTCGCTGTGGCGGAGGTCCATGCCGCCGACCTGAACAGCCAAGTGGATCGATACCGGTCCTTGCACGAGGCAGCCATTGTCGGCGAGCTCGATGAGCTCACGCGCCTCAAGAGCGTGGCCGCGGACCCGGCCGGGGTCGCCGCCGCTGCCGATCGCCTGCAGCAGCTATTGAGGGAACGCGGCTTCGAGGTGCAGCAGCTTTCCGCCGGGACCGGCACTCCGCCCTTGGTGTTCGGGGTGCTGAAATCCCCCGGCGCCAAGCGCACCGTGATTTTCTATGCCCATTACGATGGTCAGCCGGTGACGCCTTCGCAGTGGTCGTCCGATCCCTTTGTCCCCGTCATGCGCAGCGGCGCCTTGAACTCCGGGGAACATGCCGTCGACTGGACGAGCGCGCACGGCCCGTTCGATCCCGAGTGGCGGCTGTTCGGCCGTGCGGTCAGCGACGATAAGGCATCGATCGTGGCCTTCCTGACGGCATTCGATGCGCTCAAGGCCGCGGCCAAGGCGCCGTCGGTGAACGTCAAGGTGCTGTGGGAAGGTGAAGAAGAATCCGGCTCGCCGCACCTGGCCGGGCTCCTGCGCAACAACCGGGCACTGCTCGCCGCCGATCTCGTTTTGATCGGCGACGGTCCGGTGCATCAGTCGCGGCGGCCGATGATCTATTTCGGCGCGCGTGGCTCCATGGGCCTCGAGGCAACGATTTACGGACCCGTTCGCGCCCTGCACGATGGTCATTACGGCAACTGGGTTCCGAATCCCGCGGCCATGGCGGCGACGTTGATTGCGCAAATGCGCGATGAGAACGGCCGAATCCTGATTCCCGGATTTGCCGACGGCGTCCGCGCCTTGACGCCCGAAGAACAAATGGCAATCCGTAACCTGCCGGCGATCGATGCCGACTTGAAGCGGGAGTTCGGCATTGGCGCATCGGAAGGCAGCGAGACACTCGCCTTGAGTCTCATGCGTCCCGCGCTCAACATCCGCGGCATTCGGGCGGGACAGGTCGGCGAGTCCGCGGCCAACGCCATTCCCACCACCGCCGTGATCTCCATCGATTTTCGCCTGGTTCCGGATCAATCACCGGCCACCGTGCGCACCGCGATCGAGCACTTCTTGCAGGCACACGGCTGGGCCCTCGTCGCCGACGAACCCGATCTCGCGATGCGCCTCGGAACTTCACGCCTGGTGCGCTTGCAGTGGGATGCGGGTTACCCCGCCTACCGCGCCGACTTGTCCGCGCCCGCGGGCCGTGCCGTCATCGCCGCCGCGGGCAAAGCCGCGTCGGCCGCGGTGGTCGTTCTGCCGATGATGGGAGGCAGCGCCCCGCTGTATGACTTCGCCGATGCGCTGCAGGTGCCCGTGATCGGTTTGCCCATCGTCAATCACGACAACAGCCAGCATGCAGCCAACGAGAACTTGAGGCTGCGCAATTTATGGGACGGGATCGACGCCTACGCCGCCATGTTGGCCGAGCTGCGCTGGTAGCCGCCCGCCGTGGCCCCGACATCGAGACTTTCGAAGATCCTTCGCCGCATCGGGGTCGCACTCGTCCTGCTGCTGCTCGTGTGCGCATTCGCGCTGTGGCTGAAGCCGCCGGACCTCTTGCGTGTCGGCGCCAATTACTCCGCGAAAATAGTCTGCTCCAACGTGTTCCTCGCCGGGCGGGATCCCGACGAAGTGCTGCGCGCCGATGTGCAAGCACCCGGGGTGGGGCTGCTGCGTCTCATGCGCGTGTCCGTCGATCGGGAACGGCGGGTGGTGCGTGCGGGACTGCTGGGTTTCATCGGCGACGGATTGGCCGTGGAGCGTACCGGCCAAGGCTGCGCCGCGGTACCCGACGGCAATCTAGCTTTCGCGAGGCGAGTGGGCACCGGATCGGGGCCCGGCGAGCTCACACCGTCCCCCGTCGCGCCCGCCGGTGCGGCAGACTGGCCGGAAGGGAACGCCGTTGCAACCGATCCGGCACTCGATCGTCTGCTCGCCGACGACACACTCGCCGGACCCGGCATTCGCGCCATCGTCGTGGTCAATCACGGCCGCATCGTGGCCGAGCGCTATGGCGCGGGTTTTTCGGCCGCGACACCGCTGCTGGGTTGGTCCATGACCAAGAGCGTCGTCGCCGGACTCGTCGGCGTGCTCGTCAAGGAAGGACGGCTCGCACTCGACCAACCCGCCGGCTGGCCCCGCATTCGGATTGCCAACCTGCTCGCCATGTCGAGCGGTCTGCGCTTCAACGAAGCGTATGGCACGGTGTCGGACGTCACGCGCATGCTGTACTTGGAGCCGGACATGGCGGGGTTCGCGCGCGGGCAACCACTGGCGCATCCCGCCGGTGAATTTTGGAGCTATTCGAGCGGCACGGCCAACATCTTGTCACGCATCGCGCAAGACGCGGCCGGCCGGCAGGGTGCTGAGTACCCAGCCGAAAAACTGTTCAAACCGCTCGGCATGACCAGCGCCACGATGGAGACCGACGAGTACGGCACCTTGGTGGGCTCCTCTTATATGTATGCCACCGCGCGCGACTGGGCACGGTATGGACAGTTTCTGCTGCAAGACGGCGTCTGGCGGGGCCAAGAATTACTCCCCCGCGGCTATGTTGCCATGATGGCCTCGCCCGTCGCCGCATCCGGCGGCCAGTATGGGCACGGCCTGGTGTGGCTCTGGGGCTCCGACGCCACGGCTCCGGGGCAGGACCCGGACCTGGCCTTCGGGATCCCCGCCGGCACGTTTTGGATGGAGGGTCATGACGGCCAAAGCACAGCCATCATTCCCTCGCGTGAATTGGTCATCGTGCGCTTGGGGCTTACGCCCGCGCGCGATCGCTACACACCGCAACCGCTGGTCAAGGCCGTCCTCGAAGCCACGAAGTGAGGTTATGGGGGCGCCGGCTTGGGGAGCGCCGTCTCCTTCAGCCGGCGTCGGCGCGCGATCCATGCGTAAAGAGGTGCGCACGCAATCAGCAGCAACCCTGCGAACAATCCGGAACGCTGGTCTTCCATGATCGCCGCAATCCATAAGAGCACGCAGCCTAGGAGCACGATCACGGTGGTATAGGGGTAGCCGAAAGCCCGATACGGCCGCGGCGTCGCGGGCTCCCTACGCCGCAGCACGATGAGTGCGGTGTATGCCGACACATAGTTGAGCAGGAACAGTACCACCGCGATGGCGATGATCTCATCGAAGGTGCCGCTCATGATCAGCGCCGCCGCGGCGGCGCTCGTGACGCCGAGAGCGACCCGCGGCGTGCCGCCTGCGCTGACGAGCGCGGCCTTGCGAGTGAAAAAGCCATCCCGGCCGATGGCCAGGAGGACTCGCGGCGCCATGAGCAGCGTTGCATTGACGAGGCTCAGCACGGTCATGAGCGAAATCACCGTAACGAGTTCGGCGCCGCCGCGCGGCAGCACCACGCGCGCCGCCTCAGCGGCCGGCAGCGCCGATGCGGCGAGCACCGGCAGCGGCAGGACTCGAAGAATCGCGATATTGAATATAACGTACATCGCGGCGACCAATACCGTCCCGCCGATGATGGCGCGCGGCAGGGTGAGCGTCGGCTGGGTGCTCTCCTCGGCCATGTAGATGGGCGAATACCAGCCGTCGTACGTTAGAAACACGGCGCGCAAGGCGGTCACGAGCGCAGCAACCATGCCGAGCGACATCAGCGGCAGCGCCGCGGCCGATGTGGCGGGAGGCGGAACGGCGGAAGCGGCGACCGGTGCTGAAAGAAAGCACCCGCCCACCAGCACCATCAACATGAGACCGACGCACAGACTGATGGCGCTCGTCAGGGTGCTGCCGATGCGCAGCCCGCCCCAATGAAAGGCGGTGAACAACGCGATCATGGCGATCGCCGTCACCCTCGGCGCAGCGGCGGCGGGCGGCCACAGTGTGCCGAGAAATACCGCTGCGGTCAGCGCGGCATAGGCGATCGTCGCCACGAGATTGACCCAGTCGCTCCACCCGACCACGAATCCCGGCCCATTGCCCAGGGCCCGCCGTGCATACACATAGAAGCCGCCGGCCTCCGGCAACATCGCGGCAAGCTCAGCCACGGCGACGGCGCCGAGCAGCGAATACACTCCACCCAAAATCCAAAACAGCACGATCAGCCGCGAGTCGCCGAGAGTTGCGGCCAGTGTCCCCGGCAGCCGCAGGATGCCGACTCCTACGGTGCCGCCAAAAGCTATGGCCAGACCGAAACCGAGACCCAGGATTCGCCGCAGTGGACGCGCCGGCTGAATCACGGGTTGGTCGTCGCGACAGTCATGGCCCGCAGCTTGCGCGAGGGGCGTGTCGACCGCAAGCGCCGCGCCGCGCGCCCTATAGCGGCCGCGCGAGCGCAGCAGCCGTGGCCGCCTGCCATTCGCCGATCATCCGGGCGTAGTGCCGCGGATCCAAGAATTCGCCGACGAAGGCCTCCGCCCCCGCATGCAGCGGCGTCAGCGTGTACGCCACGCTCACATCGGTTCCGCCCGCGGCGTCCGTGCAAACGACGTCGACCAAGCCGATGTTGGAGCCATGCGCCAGGCGCGCGTAGCTCACGCGTCCTGCCGACGGGCGATAGTCAACGACGATCCACGTCGTCGTTTGGCCCTCGGGATTGCGGGTTTGAAAGGCGCTGCCGCGTTCCTCCGCACCGCTCAGCATCGTTGGATCCCAACCCGGCGCCCATTCGCGTTCGCCGCGTGCGGTGAACAGCGGAAACACCCGCGAGCGCGGTGCGTCGAGGTGAAAGCTTCGAATCTGGGTACGCGGGATTGCCACCATGCCGCCGCCTAATTTGGTACAATGGTACCACGGTAACATTGATGCCTTGTCGCCGCAAACCTGCGATCATTGGTAACAGTCTTTCGACCCTGGATTTGCCATGACCGCCAACTTGCCATGACCGCCAAGAAGACCTCTGCGCACGCCGCCATGCGCCAAGTTGAACGGATTCAGACCGGCGTGCGACTGGAAAAGGGGCTGCTCAAGGTACTCAAGGGCCTGGCGGAATACCTCGACCTGTCGCTCGGCGACCTGCTCGAAGGCATTGCCCTGCATGCGTTGGAGAACAAGCCGCCCTTCAAGCGGCTGACGCTGGAGAAAATCGCGCAGCTGCGCCGCGTCTACGGTTTCGATCTGGTCGCGGCCGACAGTCATCGGCTGCGCGAACAGGACGGGGGAGGCGCATCATGACGCCGGGCGTTTCCACGCACCTCACCACGTTTCTGCTGGCCTTCGGGGCCCTGTTCTCGATCGTCAACCCGCTGTCGGGCACGTTCATTTTTTTCGGTGCGACCCGCGAGCTCGAGCCGCGAGTGCGCGCGCAGGTGTCGCGCTGGGTGGCGATCTACGCATTCTCGATCGTGGCTGCGTCGCTGTACATCGGTGCGTATGTATTGAGTTTTTTCGGCATCTCCATACCGGTGTTGCGGGTTGCCGGTGGAATCGTCGTCGCGATGTCCGGCTGGCAAATGTTGAATGCGCCCGACGCGACCGAGCAGCGCCGCAGCGAGACGCCGAGCCCGCGCTCCATCGATGTGCCGCCGAGCCGGTTGGCCTTCTATCCGCTCACCATGCCGCTGACCACGGGCCCGGGAACGATCTCGGTGGCGATTTCCCTGGGCGCCAACCGTCCGCGGGGCATTGCCTCGTCGCTCGAATTCTTCGTCGAGACGCTGGCCGCCGTGGCGCTGATCGCCCTGCTGGTATATGCGTTCTATCGAAACTCGGCGCGCATCGCGGGGTGGATGGGCGTGACGGGAACGACCATCGTGGTGCGGCTGTCGGCGTTCCTGTTGTTCTGCATCGGGATCCAAGTATTGTGGAATGGCGCCGCGGAATTGCTCGGCACGCTGCCCCTCGGCAGCGGCAGCGCGAGTTGACCGACGAACGGACGCGCGAAGGCGCGAGGCAGTCTTAAGGCCGGCGCCGAAGCCCCGCGGGTATGAGCACGAGTCCCAGCAATTCAAAAAGCCCATGCGCGATCAACGCCATCAGGGCGGCGGGGATCGCGCCGGTCAGAATCGTGGGGACGTCGTTCAAGGCGAGGCCGGAAACGATGGGAGCGCCGTAGCCTCCCGCACCCACCAAGGCCGCGAGCGTCGCCGTGCCGATGCTGACGATGGTCGCGGTCTTGATCCCCGCCAACAGCGTCGGGCTCGCCAGCGGCAGGACAACCTTGAAAAGAACTTGCCTGCGGTTCAAGCCGAACGCGCGCGCGTTCTCCAAATGGATGGGGTTCACCGCGCGAATGCCGGTGAAGGTGTTGAGCACCACCGGCAACAAGCTGTACAGGCACAGCGCGGCCAGGGCGGGCTTGGTGCCAACGCCGAATACCGGAATGAGAAAGCACAGCAACGCGAGCGACGGCACCGTCTGGATGACCGCGCTCGACAGCAGGATTGCCTGTCCGGCTGCCTGGAAGCGCACCGCCGTCACACCGAGCGGTATGCCGACGAGCACCGAGAATAACAGCGATACGCCGACCAGCCACAGATGCTCCCTGGTCCGTCGCGCCACCTCGCGCAGCCATCCTTTCGACGCCGGCGATTCAGAGCCCAGAAATTGCGCGGCTATCTTGTCGAAGGCGATTTTTTGAATGTCGGCCTGCGCATTCATGTCGAGCATGGCCTCTTCGCCGATCTGACCTTCGAGCCCGAGAAGCGTCTGCCACTCGCGCGGATGCTTATCGACGAACGCCTGTCTCGCGACCCAGACCGCCTGATAAACGGGAAAATAATTATGATCGTCCTTGAGCAATTGCAGATGGAGCTTTTTTATTTTCGCATCCGTCGAGTAGACGTCGATCAAATCGACCGCATTCTGATCCATGGCTTGAAAGCTCAGCGAATGTTCCATGCGGTTGACTTTCTGCGGATTGAAGCTCAGGTGATAGCTCTCGACCAATCCGGCATAGCCGTCCTTTCTGTCCATGAATTCGTAGCTGAACGCCGCCTTGACTCCGGCTTCGATGGGAATCAAGTCGCCGATCGAGTGCAGCTCGTGCTTTTTCGCAAACTCTTCTTTCACCGCGAGCGCGTAGGTATCGTTGAATCCGAGCGAGCCGGAAATGGTCAGGCCCAATCCGGACAGAGCCTGCCGGATCTCATCGAGAGACTTCAAATCCGGGCGCTTGAGAATGGCCTCCGCCAGAGTTCCGCTGTAATCCGGGTACACGTCGATCGCACCGCTCTTCAATGCCTCGAATAAAATGCCCGTGCTCCCCATCCCGAGCTTGCGCGTGACCGGAACATGCGATGACGCCTCGATGGACTGTGCCGCGATCTCTCCCAACACATAGCTCTCGGTGAAAATCTTGCCGCCGATCACGATGGGTGGTTCCACAGCGAACGCGGAGCAAGAGATCAAAGTTCCGAACAGAATGCCGAGGGCTCGGGCACCACTCATTGCAGCTCACCCGCGTCCGGCAGGGTTCGCTGCGCGTTGATGAATTGAGTGACGAATGGACTCGCGGGATGCAGCAGCAAATCGCGGTAGGTTCCGGTCTGAACCATTCTGCCCTCGTGCAGCATCGTCAGTTGTTCCGCGAGATAGACGGCTTCACCGAGATCGTGTGTGACCAGCAGCACGGTTTTCCCGAGCCTTTGGAAGATCGATTTCAATTCCTGCTGCAGGGTCCGCCGGATGAGCGGATCCAACGCGGCCATGGGTTCGTCCAGCAGCATCACCGCCGGGTCCATCATCGCGGCGCGCATGATGGAGACTCTCTGTTTCTGTCCGCCGCTCATTTCGCGGGGGAAGTGGCTGAGAATCTCAGCATCCAGGTCCACGACCTTGCGCAATTCTTCGACGCGGGCGTCGACCTTGGATTTACGCCAGCCACGCAGCTTCGCGATCAAAGAAACGTTGTTTCTTCCCGAGATATGCGGGAACAGGCCGCCGTCTTGCGGAACGTAGCCGATCCGGTCGGCCCATTCGACCTGCGTGAACGACAGCAGCGCTTGATCGTTGATCTTGACGTAGCCCTTGTCGAAAGGAATCAATCCCAGCGTGATTCGCAGCAGCGTGGTTTTTCCGGAGCCGCTCGAACCGATCAGCGCATGAGTCACGCCTTTGGGAACCGTCAGGTTCACGTCGGCGAGGACGGTTCTGTCCTCGAAGGTCTTGCTGATATTTTGCAGCTCGAGCACTTGAACCTAAAGTCTAGGGTTGAGCGGCTATGACGGCGATTTCAATCTTGAATTCTGCGGATGCCAGGTGAGCGCTCATGACCGTGGCGCGTGCCGGGGTCTCGCCCTGCACCACCCACGACTGCCATACGCTGTTCATTTCCGCGAAATACGCCATATCGGTGAGCCAGATGGTCGCCGACAACAACCGGCTCTTGTCGGTGTTTGCCTCTGCCAGCAGAGCGTCGATTGCGGCGAGGATTTCGCGCGTCTGGATGGTGACGGTGGCGCCCGGGGCGACCTGTCCCGCGAGGTACACGGTCTTGTTGTGGATCACGCCTTGCGACATCCGCGGACCGGTTTTGATGCGTTTGATCGTCATGGGTGGGCTCCTTGGGTTGCTCGTGCCGCCAGCGTATAACGGCTATACGATCGAATCACGATCATTGCAAGCGCGTAACATTTGTAAATCTGACAAGGGCATTGGGAGGACGGTATGGATTTGGGAATTCGCGGACGGACGGCGATCGTCTGTGCATCGAGTCAGGGACTCGGGCTGGCATGCGCCCGCGCACTCGCCGAGGCCGGAGTTTCATTGGTCATCAACGGACGTAATCGCCCTCTGCTCGAACGAGCTGCCGAGGAAATCCGGCAAGCCACCGGGGCGGACGTGACGCCGGTGGCCGCCGACGTGTCGACCCTGGAAGGGCAAGAGGCGCTGCTCGCCGCCTGCCGGACGCCTGACATTCTGATCAACAACAACGGCGGGCCGCCGTTCCGGGACTTTCGCGAATTGGATCGCGAGGCCATGCTGACCGGCGTCACGATGAACATGGTGACACCCATCGAACTCATCCAGAAAGTCATCGATCCCATGGCTGCCCGCGGCTTCGGCAGAATCGTCAACATCACCTCCATCAGCGTCAAGATGCCGCTCGCCGGACTCGACTTGTCGAGCGCGGCGCGAGCCGGCCTGACGGCGTTCGCGGCCGGGGTGGCGCGCAAGGTCGCCGACAAGAACGTCACCATCAACAATCTGCTGCCCGGAAGTTTCGATACGCAGCGCTTGCGCGGCGGCTTTGCGGCCGCCGCCAAGAGAACCGGCAAACCCGAATCTGCGCTTGCGGCGCAAGCCATGGCGGAGATACCGGCCAAGCGTTTCGGCACTCCCGCGGAGTTCGGACATACCTGCGCTTTCTTGTGCAGCGTCCACGCCGCCTACATCACGGGTCAGAACATCCTGCTGGACGGCGGAGTGTACCCGGCGGCTTTTTGATCCACGCTGGACGGCCGGAGCTTTTCGCGGTGGGCTCGTTCACAGCGAATCGATTTCCTTCTGTGTGAGCATCCGCCACTGACCCTTCGCGAGCGTGCCGAGCGACAGCGGCCCTATCGCCACACGCACGAGGCGGACCACCGATACGCCGAATGCCTCGAGAAGCCGGCGTATGTGCCGATTGCGTCCCTCGTCCAGCACGATTTCCAACCACGCATTCTTCTCTCCCGTGCGCAGCGTGCGCGCGGACCGAACCGCGAGACGCCGGCCCGCCACCATGGCACCGTGCTCGAGCGCGCTCACAAAGGCGGCTTCCGGCAGGCGATCGATCTGCACATGGTAGGTCTTCGGCGGTCCGCTATCGGGGTCGGTGATCCGCGCGGCCCAAGCAGGATCATTGCTGAACAGCAGCAGACCCTCACTCGCTTTGTCGAGCCGTCCGACCGGCGCCAGCCAGGGCAGCCCCGCCTCCGCGAGACAGCCGTACACGGTGGCGCGGCCCTGCTCGTCCTTCGCGGTCGTCACCAGGCCGCGCGGTTTGTTCAGCATCAGCACGGCTCGCTTGGCCGGCGCGGGTTCCTTGCCGTCAATGTCGATGCGATCGAGGCCCTGCCGCACGGGAGTTTCGGGATCGTGAACCACGCGGCCATTGACGCGGATGCGCCCTTCTCGCACCCACTCTGCAGCCTGAGTCCGCGAGCCCAATCCCAACTTGGAAATCACCCTCACCACGCCATGTCGCGGCACCTTCGATGCAGAGCTCGGGCGGCGCAGCTTCGGGGTCACAGAAATAGGCACCCGCCCATAGTACCCGCCGGCAGGCCGGCGCCGACAGTTAATCCGAGGGATTCACCTGGCGCCGGCGGCGCACGGCGGCGCACGGCAGCGCGCGGCGGCGCTCGCCGCGTGACCGACCTGCGGTGTAGCATGGGGCGCTTAAGCGCAAGTCCACGAGGCTTAAGATTCCCGCATGAAACAATCCGACGCTCGCACCGCTCTACAACTTCGCTCGCTCGTCAAGAAAAACGGCGATCTGGAAGTGTCGCTCACCCACGTGCCCATTCCCGTTCCGGCGGCCAACGAGGTGCTCGTGCGGATCGAGGCGGCGCCCATCAATCCCTCCGATCTTGGGCTTCTCTTCGCCGGGGCGGACATGACTAAAGCCAGCCAGGGCGGCACCAAGGATCAGCCCGTGGTGACGGCCCGCGTTCCGGACGCCGTACTCAAGAGCATGGCGGCCCGCTTCGATGTGTCCATGCCGATCGGCAACGAGGGCGCGGGAGTCGTCGTCGAAGCGGGGTCATCGGCGGCGGCGCAGGCTCTCCTTGGCAAGGCGGTGGCCGCGCTCGGCGGCGCGATGTATTCGCAATATCGCTGCGTTCCGCACGAGCAGTGTCTGGTACTGCCCGCCGGCGCAACGCCGGCCGATGGCGCTTCGTCATTCGTCAACCCGCTCACCGCGCTTGGCATGGTAGAGACCATGCGCAGCGAAGGCCACACGGCATTGGTGCACACCGCGGCCGCGTCCAACCTGGGGCAAATGCTCAATCGGATTTGCATCAAGGATCGGATTGCCCTGGTGAACATCGTCCGCAATCAAAGCCAAGGCGATCTCTTGCGGGCGATGGGAGCCGTTCACGTATGCGATTCGAGTTCACCCACCTTCGTGCACGATCTCATCGAGGCATTGGCCGTGAGCGGCGCGACCATCGCCTTCGACGCCATTGGCGGCGGCAAACTCGCCGGCCAGATTCTGATGTGCATGGAGGCTGCCCTGTTGAGAAAGGCCACGCAATACAGCCGCTACGGCTCCCCGGTCCACAAGCAGGTCTATGTCTACGGGGCTCTGGGGCCGGGGCCGATCGAGCTCAACCGCAATTTCGGCATGGCATGGGGAGTCGGCGGATGGTTGGTCACCCCCTTCCTGCAAAAGCTTGGGATGGCCGGCACACAGAGGCTCAAGGAGCGCGTTGCCGCGGAACTGAAAACCACCTTCGCAAGCAGCTATGCCGGCGAGGTGTCGCTGGTTGACGCGCTGGACCTCAAAAGCATCGCGGTTTACAGCAAAACCGCGACCGGCAAGAAATATCTGATCAACCCGAACCGGGATGCCGCAAAAAGTCTCGGCGCTATGTAAAATCTTAGGCTCACTCGCGGTTGCGCCCGCCGCCCGCGCAAGGGAACCTCCGCTGACCTGGAAGTTCCAAGGGATTCGTCCGGCCTTCCCGGACCCGTAAATCGGTCACAAAGGATTGAACTGATGAATCAAACACCTGCGGCGTTCCAGGACCCGCGCCCGACGCCGGTCGACTCCGATGCGGCCATGCGGGCCGGGCGCGAGACGGTGCTGGAAAACTCGACCTGGGTCGCGCCCCTGCAGACAGAGATCGCGCGCGTCATCGTGGGGCAGAAGCATTTGCTGGACCGGTTGTTGGTCGCGCTCCTGACCAACGGTCATGTCCTGTTGGAGGGCGTGCCCGGCTTGGCCAAGACTCTGGCGCTCAAAACCTTGGCCAGCGGCATCGCGGTGCGCTTCAAGCGCCTGCAATTCACGCCGGACATGCTGCCGGCCGACATCGTCGGCACCATGATCTACAACCCTCAGGATGGCGCGTTCCGCACCAAGCATGGGCCGATTTTCAGCAATCTCATTTTGGCGGATGAAATCAACCGCGCGCCGGCGAAAGTGCAGAGCGCGCTGCTCGAGGCGATGCAGGAACGCCAGGTGACCATCGGTGATGAGACCTATCCCCTGCCGAATCCGTTTCTGGTGCTGGCGACGCAGAACCCGCTGGAGCAAGAAGGCACCTACCCGCTGCCGGAAGCGCAGATCGACCGATTCATGATGAAGGTAGTGGTCACCTACCCGAACCGTAACGAAGAGCGCGCCATCTTGGACGCGATGGCGACGTCGGCGCCCGGCGTAACTGTGCGTCCCGTCGTAACTGCCCAACAGATCCTGAACGCCCGCCATGTCGTCAACTCGCTGTACGTGGACGACAAGATCAGGAACTACATCGTGGACCTCGTGCTCGCCACGCGGCCGCCGGTCGCAAAGGCCCTGAACATCGAAGGGTATATCCAGACCGGCGCTTCGCCGCGGGCGACGATCAACTTGACGCTCGCTGCGCGCGCCACCGCTTTTCTGAATGGCCGCCACTACGTCACGCCGCAGGACGTCAAGACGATCGCCATGGATGTGCTGCGCCACCGTGTATCCGTGACTTACGAAGCCGAGGCCGAAAACGTCAGCTCCGAGGACGTGATTCGCAAAATCCTCGACGCTCTCCCCGTGCCCTGATCGCATGCCGGCGGACACCACCAAATCCACGAAAGCCATCATGAGCGGCATGCGGCAATTGGAAATCCGCACGCGCCGCATGGTCAACGACAGCCTTGCCGGCGAATACCATTCGGTGTTCAAGGGCCGCGGCATGGACTTCGACGAGGTGCGCGAATACTGCCCCGGCGATGAAGTACGGACCATCGACTGGAATGTCACCGCACGCGCCGGCCGGCCCTTCGTCAAGAAATTCACCGAAGAGCGCGAACTCACCATCCTGTTATTGGTGGACATCAGCGCGTCGGGAAATTTCGGATCGGCGACTTTAAGCAAACGCGATCTGGCCGCCGAGCTTGCGAGCCTGCTGGCGTTTTCCGCGATCCGCAACAGCGACAAGGTCGGACTGCTGCTATACACCGATCGCGTCGAACGCTACCTGCCGCCCAAGAAAGGCCGGCGCCACGTGCTGCGCGTCGTGCGCGATATCCTCTACCACACCCCCGAGGGTCGGGGCACCGACACGGTGAAGGCGCTCGACGTCGCCAATCACGTGCTGCATCGGCGCGCCATCGTGTTTCTCATATCCGATTTCCAATCGCCCGGCGATCCGGCGGCCATGCGCGCCGAACTGCGCCGCGCCATGCGCCAGACCAACCGGCGGCACGATCTCATCGCCGTGCAAGTCGCGGATCCGCGCGAGAAGGAACTCCCCAACGTCGGCGTGCTCGCGCTGGAAGACGCGGAATCCGGCGAAATCATCGAACTCGACACCGCCGACGCCGCCGTCCGCAGACGCTTCAACGAGTT
>Ga0209890_10000453_pt1 | contig 19026 bp, 16 predicted proteins | sample OrgsoiDNA2013049_FD_185799 | JGI IMG/M metagenome (GOLD analysis project Ga0209890, IMG submission 185799) | Permafrost soil microbial communities from the Arctic, to analyse light accelerated degradation of dissolved organic matter (DOM) -... | ecosystem: Environmental > Terrestrial > Soil >...
GTCCAACTTATCTGCAACAGCCTTCAAGCGGTCGGCGTTACGGGAGGCAATGACAACATCGGCGCCTTCACTCTTTGCCAGCTCGGCGGTCGCAAGACCGATGCCAGAAGAGCCTCCAACAACGACAACTTTCTTACTTGCGAGCAGCATACCATCTCCTCCAATTTTGGACTTTGGATTGAATTTGTCGCGCGCGGACTACGGTGCGGCGAACGCTTTCTTGAAGGCTTCGGGAATGGCGGTGGGCGCCGGCTTTCCGTTATTGGCGCGCCCAAGCCAGACGCGGGCCTCGAACCCCTCGAAGACCGGCCGGTCTCCACAGAATCCCTTGTATTCGACACGAAGGCTCGTGTCGCCCCAACGCCTGATCTCAGCTTCGATCCTGAGAATCTCTTCGTGGGTCGCCGATGCAAGGAAACGGGCATTGGCCTCGACGATCGGGATACCGACAATGCCGAACCCCTCGCGCATGGCCCGCACGCTCTGTCCGGCGTCACGCAGGAGTCCTTGAAAGGCGCTGTCCATCCAATAGAAAAATTTCGGATAGAAGACGATACCCTGTTCGTCGCAGTCGCCCCAGACGATCCGCACCTCGATTTGCGATCTCATGCTTTTCACACTGCCCGAATGCCGCCGATCAGTCCGGTTGATACCGGGTTCCGATCGCCGGCTTGCTTTGCCCGAGGCCGGGCAATTCCCAAACGCCGGCGCCGCCGGGATTGATATCCGCGGCAATATCGACGTCGATGAGATAGGGCCGGTTGGCCGCGATGCCTTTGCGAATGGCCTCGGCCAGATCGCCGGCGCGATCGACGCGCACGCCCTCGACGCCGCACGAGCGCGCCATGGCGGCAAAGTCCGGATTGTAGCGCTCGCCCGTCAATGGATTGTGGAAGTCGGTCGCCAGCTCGCGGCCTTTCAGATAGCCGCGTTGCAACCCGCGAATGGACGCATAGGCGTAATTATTCCAGACCACCCAGACGACGGGCAGGTTGTACTCCACCGCGGTGCCCAGCACGTTGGCGTGCATGAAGAACGCGCCGTCGCCGCAAACCGAAACACAGGGACGGTCGGGTGCCGCGAACTTCGCTCCCAGCACGCCGGCGACGCCAAAGCCCATCGGCCCAAAGCCCATCGAGCCGATCAATGAATCGGGACGCTTGGGCTTGCAAAAGCTCAACAGCCAATTGTGATGCACGCCGATGTCGCTGACCAGGATGGCGTCTTCCGGCAGTGCCTTGTCGATCTCCAACGCGGCGCGCTGCGGGTTGATCGGCGTGCTGTCGTCGGAGAAGCCGGGCGCAACGAACTTGTCCCACTCCTTGCGGTAACCATCGATCGCCTGCAGCCATTTTTGTCGCGCATCGGCGTGCTTGTTCAAATCGGCGCGGCGATCGAGTTCGGCCAGCACCTGACGAAGAAAAGTGCGGACATCGGCCATCAGGCCGAGCGCCACCGGATAGTTGCGGCCTATCTCCTCCGGATCGATGTCCACATGGATCAGCTTGGTCGGCGGGATCGTGAACGAGTAGCCCGGAATCCAGGAACTCGAGGTGCGGTCGTCGAAGCGCACGCCGAGCGCGAGCAGCACGTCGGCCTGACGGGTGGCGTGGTTGGCCTGGTAGTGTCCGCCGCGCGCCACCAGACCGAGCGCGAGCGGATGATTCATATTGATGGCGCCGAGGCCGCTGGCGGACGCCGCCACCGGAATCTGCAGCCGCTCGGCCAGCCGCAGCAACTCGGTGCAGGCGCCGCCCCAGCGCACGCCCTGGCCGACGATCATCACCGGGCGTTGCGCGGCCAGCAGCATGTCGACCGCCTTGACCACGCCGTCCGGTTCCGCGCCGCAGCGGCTCGAGATATTGGCGCTCCATTCCTGCGGGTTCGGCGCTTCCTCGGCGGACGCTTCCATGAACACGTCGAACGGCACATCGAGCACGACCGGGCCCGGCCGTCCGGTCACCATGGTCTTCCAGGCTTGCCGGACCGCGAGCGGCACCATCTCGCCGCGCGTCGGCTGGAACACCTTCTTGCAATAGGAGCGCACGGTCGACGGGAAATCGGCCTGGTAGTGGCGATAGAGTTCCTGGAAGGCGCCGCGGTTGAACTGGCTGGTCGGCACGTTGCCGGTCACCGCCATGAACGGCACGGAATCGAGAAAGGCGTTGCCGAGCGAGATCGGCAGGTTGGCCGAGCCGGGGCCGCACGAGGTGAAGGTGGCGATCGGCTGGCCGGAGACGCGGTAGTAAACGTCGGCCATGAAGCCGGCGACGCTTTCATGATGCACCGAGATGGTCTTGATGTCGTTCTTGCGCTCGTACAACGCGTCGATGAACTGGATATTGCCGTGACCGCACAGGCCGAAGGCGTAAGGCGCTTTCTGCTGGATCAGATAGTCGACGATGACCTGGGCCCCGTTCAGCATATTGCTAGTCGACATCGGAAACGTTCTCCTCACGGTACACGGCGCCCGGTTTTGGCAGGCGCGCGAAGCTATTTCTCATAATGCTGTACGTCAATTGATATTGTGGTATTTGTCTCCTTCGCGCAAAGGCCGCACCTGTGAGCACAACATCATGGCAACGACACGCAAATGGTTCATCCGCAACATCGCCGAGGTGCCGTGGCGCCAGTTCCCGGATCATTTCGGCGGCGCGCTGTCGAAGCCGCTGGTGATGCCGGAGACCGCGGGCTCGCAAGCCATCGACTATCGCATCTCGATGTATCAGCCGATGGCTTACGTCAAAGTGCACCGGCACAAGGTGCAGGAGCAGGTCTATCACGTGATCGAGGGCGAGGGCCTGATGCAGATCGACGGCAAGGATCACGTCGTGCGCAAGCACGATTACATCTTCCTGCCGCCGGGCGTCGATCATTCGATCTCGAACACCGGGCTGGTCGATCTCGTGTTTCTCGTCGTCACGTCGCCTGTGACGGATGAGGTGAAGTAACAAACTCCGCCGCATTGCGACCCGCGCGCCGTCCGGACGCGAAAGCCCAGCCGAGATGATGGCCGTGGCCCTTGAGAAGCAGGCCGCCTTGCCCGGTCGAACCGGCCGCGTACAGCCCGGCGATCGGTTTGTCGTCTGCATCAAGCACGCGATGCTCGTGGTCGACGGCGAGCCCGCCTTCCGCATGCACGAACACCGCGCGTAGCGGCCCGAGCGCCACATAGGGCCCGTCGCCGAGCTTCTGCCGGTTGCCGGCGCTTGCGTTGTGCGCGCGCAGAGTCTCGGCCAGCGCCGCCGCCGGCATCGCCAGCTTGCCGGCGAGTGCGTCGAGCGTTGCGCCGGCGTTGAAAATATCCGCGCGGTTGCGCTGGTAGTCGTCGACATAGGCGTAAGCGACGCCGGGCGCGGTCGAGATGAAATGCGGCCAGCCGGAAAAAAGCGCCGCCATGCGGCTGTCGAGCAGGATATAGCCGACCTTGTCGGGCTGGTCCGGCAGTGCGTAGGCCGGTTTGTCGAGCTCGTCGGTGAAGCGCTCGCCGCGCTTGTTGATCAGGATCGCGCCTTCCGCGAACAGATCGGGGGAGGGCGCCAGCGCCGTGGTGACGAAGCTCATGACGAACGGGCGCAGCAGCGCGCTCGGCATGTGGTCGAGCGACCAGGCCATCAGGTTCGCCAGCACACGCCACGGCGGCAGGCTCAACAAAATGTTGCGCCGTTGCGGCGGCACGAAGCGCAGCTCCGGCCCGAGCGCGAGATCGCCGTTGACGATGCGGGCGCCGAGCGGCAAGGCCAGCTTTTGCCCATCGCCGGTCGCGGTCACGTTGACGCCGTCGATCTTGGCCTCCTGCGGCCCCATGAACTGCGCCTTGAGCTCCGGATCGCTGGTGAAATCGCCGGTCGCCAGCACGATGCCGCCGCGCGTGCGAAAGCGCCGCGCTCCATCCGCCGTCTCGCAGTCGATCGCCACCACGCGGCCTTTTTCTGAAACCAGCGCGGTCGCGCGCGCACCGCACTGGATCGTTACGCCGGCGCGCCGCGCCGCCTTGGCGAGATTGGTGATGAAAGAAAGAGAGTTGGGCAGCACATTGTGCATGCGCGGCTTGCTGTGCGGCGGCTCGGGCATCGGACCGTAGAAGCGCACGCCATGCTTGAGCAGCCAGCGGAACGTTTCCGGCATGGCGTCGGCCAGCACGCGGCGCAGTGCCGGATTGTCGCGCGCATCGAGATCGCCGTTGAAACCGGCCATGTCGCGCCAGTGGTTTGCCGGATTGTCGATAATGCCCTTGCGCGCCTGGTGCGGCGTGCCGCTCGCGGTCACCGAGCCGACCGACCAGGCGGTCGAGCCGCCGAGGCTCGCGTTCTTCTCGATCAGCAGCACGTCGCGCGCCAGCGCGCGCGCTTCGATCGCGGCGGCGAGCCCGCTGCCGCCGCCACCGACGACAACGACGTCGTGGGTGGTCTCGGATGTCACGGAGACTGTTTGGCGCGCTGGCCGGCGGTGGTGCCGGCGATCTTGCCGAACACCGAGCCGTTCATCAGGCCGGTGCCGCCGGGATAGTTGAACCAGAAAATGCCGCCGACCAGTTCGCCGGTGGCGAACAGCCCCGGAATCGCCGCTCCGTCCGAGTCCATGACGCGCGCGCTGGTGTCGATCTTGAGGCCGCCGAAAGTAAAAGTGAGCCCGCAGGTCACGGCATAGGCCTCGAACGGCGGCGCATCGATGGTGTTGGCCCAGTTCGATTTCGGTACGGCGAGCCCTTTGGTGCCGCGTCCGTCCTTCACGTTCGGATCGAACGGAACGTCGGTCATCACCGCCTTGTTGTATTCCTTGATGGTCGCCAGCGCCTTTTCGGCGTTCACGTCTTCCATCTTCTGCACCAGTTCTTCCAGCGTATTGGCGCGGATCTTGGTGACCCGCTTGATGCGATATTCGTCGCGCAGCATCGGGATGATCTTGTTGTCGAACACCTGGTAGCAGAACTGCTTGGGCTGCATCAGGATGACGCGGCCGTTCTTGGCGTAGGTGTAGTTGCGGAAGTCGAAGCCCTCGTCGAGAAAGCGCTCGCCGTTGGCATTGATCATGATGCCCCACGGATAGGAGTGCTTCTGGAAATTATCGCCCACCGTCAAATCGCCGAACTCCGGCGCGTTGCGGTCCCAGGCGACCGCGTGGCCGCCCGACCAGTTGCCGATCGGCTGAGCGCCGATCGCGAGAGCCATCTTGATGCCGTCGCCAGTGTTGAAGCGCGTGCCGCGGATCTTGGCGAGTTCCCAGCCGGGCCCGAGATAGCGCGTGCGCATTTCGGCATCGGCCTGGAAGCCGCCGGAGGCGAGCACCACGCACTTGGCCTTCACCTCGACGGTGTGCCCGTCGTGCTTGACGCGCACACCCTTGACGCCGTCGTCGTCGGCGAGCAGGGCAAAGGCGCGGGCGCCATAGGCGATGGCGACATTGTTCTTGCGTGCAATCTTGGTCAGCGCGTCCACCAGTCCAGGCCCGCCGCCCACGGCTTCGACCGTGAGGCCGCCCCAGAACTTGAATATGCCGCCGATCTTGTAGGCCTGCCGTCCCCAGATCGGCATGAAGCGCACGCCCTTGTCGCGCATCCACAGCATGGTCGCCTTGCTGCGCTTGATCAGAATTTCGCATAGGTCGGGATCGGTGCGATATTCGGTGATGCGGCCCATGTCGTCGAAAAACTTTTCCTCGGTGTAGGTGCCGAAGTCGGACTTCGAAATCTCCTCGTCGGAGAGATCCGGCATCAGTGCGCGCAGGTCATCGACGCCGTCATAAACGCAGCGGAACGCGCCGGCGGTGAACCGGCTGTTGCCGCCGGCCTCTTCCTCGGGCGCGCGTTCCAGCACCAGCACCGAGACGCCTTGCTCGGCCGCCGCCAGGGCGGCGCAAAACGCCGCATTGCCGGCGCCGACGACAATCACATCCACGGAAGGGGGTAACGCTGTGCTCATGACGTTTCTTGAACCTCAGTTTGGATTTTGTCGAAACCTAGTACCGCGAGTTTGCTGGCGCTGGCAATGATGTCGCGGTCGGGATCGCGCGAGATGATTTCCAGCATCGGCCGCGCGGTGTAGCCGGCAGCATGCAGCGCGCGCGGCACGTCGGCGAACGGAACCGTGCCAAGCCCGACCGAATCGTGCCGATAGACTTGGGCACCGGTATCCGACAGATGGACCAGCGCCAGCCGCGCGTGGCATTGCTGGAGGCCAGCGGCAAAATCTTCGCCGATGAAATGCGCATTGGCGATGTCATAGACGATGCGTATCTTGTCGTCGCCGTATTGCTTGAGCGCAGCGAGCAGGCCGCCGATGGCCGGCAGGAACGCGAACGGCATGTTCTCGACCCACAGCGCCGTGCCGCCTGCCGCGGCCACCGGGCAGAGCCGATCGAGCGCCGCAAAGAAGTGCCCGATCAGTTCGGCAGCCGGCGCCGGAAATAGCGGATTGGCTTTGCCGGGACCGATCACGACGCCGCGCGCGCCGAGCTCGCCGGCGAGCCGCACGGTTTCGGTCAACAGATTGAGCGAATAGGCGCGCATCTCCGCTGCTGCGCCGGCGACATTGATGTCGATGTTCGGCATGTTGAGCGCGGTGAGTTGCAGGCCGCGCTGGTCCATCATGCGGCGGAGCGCGCTGCGCTGTTCGGCCGACAGTTCCGCCGGCCACAGATGGCCCGGATGCACCATCAACTCGAATTCCTGGAATCCGAAGTCCGCGAGCCGCGCCAGACAGGCCTCGGCGCTGTGCGAACGCATATAGGAATATGTGTTGCACCCGAACAGGGACGCGTGGACGTTTGGCTCCCGATTCACTGCTGCGCGCCCTTGTGTGTGATCCGGCTGGCGCCGCCGTCGCCGCGGCAATTGCCACTCATAAAGCCCGATGCGTTTGAGTCAATCTCTATCCGGCATTGTGAGTTGTCATTTGTCATTCCGGAATAACGGATGTGAAGGTCTCTCATCGGTCGCTCGCACCAAGGAGGCATCGCATGAGCTCATCTTCCGCTCTCAAACGCGCCGCTGACGCGAGCCCGACCGAAATTCCGATGCTGATCGGCGGCGTCAAGGATTCAGGCATAGGTCGCGAAGGCCCGCGCTATTCCATCCGCGACATGACGGAGCAGCGCATGGTGTTGTTCAACTACTAGCCCAAGCGTGAAAAAACGGTCGCTTTAGGCGTTGACAGCGGCCCACCGCTCCGGAAAGATCGTTCAACAATAAAACAACGTCTCTCACATCATCGCATACGCGGGATCGGTGAGGGACGGCGCCCCACGCGTCCATTCGGGAGGAGACCATCAATGACCAGCTATAATCGAAGAAAGATATTGAAAACCGGCGCCGCTTTTGCGGGCGCCTCCGCGCTTGGATTTCCGGCGATCAGCTATGGCCAGGCCGACAAGATCAAGATCGGCCATCTCACGCCGCTGACCGGCTTTCTCGGCGCGCTCGGCGCCTATGCCCAATTGGGCATGCGCCAGGCCGAAGAAGAGATCAACAAGGCCGGCGGCGTGATGGGACGCCAGCTTGAGGTGATATCGGAAGACTCGGTCAATCCCGCCACCGGGGCGACCAAGGCCCAACGCATGCTTGACCAGGATGGCGCGGCATTCCTGATGGGCGAGATCAATTCAGCCGTCGCCGCGACAATCATGCAGGTGGCGGCGCGCAACAAACGTTTCTACATGCAAATCGGCGCCCGCTCCGACGCGCTGCGCGGCAAGGGCTGCAACCGCTACACCTTCCACGTCGATATCCCCAGCACCGTCATGGTCAATGCCGTCGGCAAGGCGCTGGTGCGCGACAACATGATGAAGGACAAGAAGTTCTACACGCTGACCGCCGATTATATTTTCGGTCACGACCTGGCCAGGGCGGCCAAAAATTTCTTCGACGGCAATGGCGGCAAGCTGATCGGCGACGAACTGGTCGCGACCGACGTCACCGACTTCAGCCCCTATCTGCTGAAGATCAGACAGGCCAAGCCCGATATCGTCTGCTCGAACCTCGCCGGCAATCAGGTCACCAACCTGATCAAACAATATGCCGAGTTCGGTCTTCCCTATCCGATCGTCGGCTTCAACCTCAACACCGCGGACGCCTGGGCGGCGGGTGAAGGCAATCTCGCCGGCACCTGGCCGACGGTCTGGTATCACACGCTCGAAGTGCCAGCGTCGAAGACCTTCGTCGCCAACTTCATCAAGAGAAACGGCAAGCCGCCGGAGAACCATGCCTGGATCGAATACATCTCGTTCAAGATCATGGCGCAGGCCATGAACGAGATTAAGTCGACGGACACCGAAAAACTGATCGCCTACTTCGAGAAGCAGACGGAGTTCGACATCCTGAAGGGGCGCAAAGGCTATTTCCGTTCGTGGGATCATCAACTGATCCAGGAAGGCTATCCGTTCACGGTCAGGGCCAAGGGCCAAGCCAAGGACAAATGGGATTTCCTCGCGCTCGGGGCGGCTATTCCCAATGCGAACGAGCCGCTCGAGGTCATCAACCCGACCAAGGAACAGAACCCCTGCACCTTCTCATAGGACACGGGACGCGGGCGCCGCATGGGCGCTCGCGTCCGGTGACCGCGCGCCGGCGGCCGGATATGATATTATTGCCGCCAACTTCTCCGCCGCTGAATTGAGAAACGGCTCATGTTCCTGCTGGAACAGGTGGTCAATGGCCTCGTGCTCGGAGGCTACTACCTGCTTATCGCGCTCGGCCTTTCGCTGATCTTCAGCGTCGGCGGCGTGGTGAACCTGGCCCACGGCGCGTTCTATGCGCTCGGCGCCTATGCATCGGTCGAAATCACAAAATATCTAGGCTTCGGCCCGGCGGTCGTGTTGTCGCCGATCGCCGTTGCCATGCTCGGCATCCTGTTTGAAAAGTTCATATTGCGCCGTTTCTATACGGCCGATCCCATTCTCAGTCTGCTCGTGACTTTCGGTCTGGCGATGATTGCCGAGCAGTTGATCCGCATTATCTGGGGCGCCGCGCCGCTGTCTCAAACAATGCCGGCGGGCCTGAAGGGCGCGGTCATCGTCGGCGATTTCCTTTTCTCGCGCTACCGGCTGATGCTGCTGGCGGTGGTGGCGGCGGTGCTGATCGGCATCTGGCTGCTGCTGCACAAGACCTCGTTCGGCCGCGTGGTGCGCGCCGGCATCCAGCAGCCGGACATGGTGGCCGCGCTGGGCATTCGCCTGCAGCCATATATGACCGCCGTCGTCATGCTCGGCGTCGGCATGGCGGCGATGGGCGGCGCTTTTTTTGCCCCCATCACGATCGTGCATCCCGCCATGGGCGCGGAGATCATCACGGTCGCTTTCGTCGTGGTGGTGATCGGCGGTTTAGGCAGCTTCTGGGGCGTGGTGCTGGCCGCGCTGCTGGTCGGCGTGGTGCGCGGCATCACCATTCATTTCGTGCCGGCCGCCGGCGAAGCCTCGATCTACGTGCTGATGTTCCTGGTGCTGTTGTTCCGCCCGCGCGGACTGCTCGGCGAGCGTATTGAGAAATTCGAATGAGATTCGCCCCGCCCCATTCGAAATACCGGCCGTTGTTGCTCGCCGCCGCGGCGCTCATTGCGTTGCCATTCCTTATGCACGTGCTCGGTTTGAGCGTGAACACCGCCACGATGGTCGTCATCCTGGCGATCGCGACCATGGGTCTGAACATGTGCGTGGGCTACACCGGCCTGGTGTCGTTCGGCCACGCCACCTGGTTCGGCATCGGCGCCTATGCCGCCGGGCTCATGCAGTTGCACTGGTTCCACGACCAGATCTGGCTGCCCCTTCTGTTGTCGATGATCTTCGTCGCCGTGCTGTCGACCGCCGTCGGCATTCTCATCCTGCGCCGGCGCGGCGTGTACTTCTCGCTGCTGACCCTGGCGCTGGCGGCGCTGACCTACACCATCGCATTCCGCTGGAGCGAAGTGACTGGCGGCGAGGACGGACTGAGCGGGCTCAAGCGCGGGACGATCGGGCCGATCTTTCTCGACGATCACCTTGCCTTCTACATCGTGGTCGCGCTGATCGGGCTTGCCGTACTGTACGTGCTGCTGCGCGTCGTGCGCTCGCCGTTCGGCCACGTGCTGCTGGCGATCCGCGAGAACCAGTTGCGCGCCACGTTTCAGGGCTATGCGGTCGAGCATTACAAGCTGGGGGTGTTCGTGCTCTCGGCGGTGGTGACGGGACTGGCCGGCGCGCTGCTCGGTTTCCAGACCTATCTGGTCTCGGCCGAAGCGGTCTCGGTGCCGTTTTCCGGCGAGTTGCTGGCGATGGTGGTGATCGGCGGCATGCACAACATGCTCGGCCCCGCGCTGGGCGCGCTTTTCTTCATCCTTTTCCGCGAATTGTTTTCGATCTGGTCGTCCGACTGGCTGCTCTGGTTCGGGCTGATCTTTGTCGGCTTCGTGATGTACTCGCCGGGCGGCCTGGTCGGTATCTGGGCGAGGCTCAGCCGGCGCTGGCGCGTGGTGCCCGAAGAAGAAGCGGCCATGACCAATCGTAAAATCTACGAGGGCTTGCCGCTGCCGGCGTTCCTGGTCCCGCAAGCGATGCACGGAACGGTGCTGGAGGTCGACGCTGTCTCGAAACATTTCGGCGGCATTCGGGCCGTCACCAAAGCCAGTCTCAAAGTCGACGCCGGAGAAATTCATGCCCTGATCGGCCCGAACGGCGCCGGCAAGACCACGTTGTTCAATCTGGCCTCGGGCCTCTACCCGGCGGACGGCGGCGCCGTGCGCCTTAACGGCCGCGAGATCCAAGGCGCGCAATCGCACGCCATATGCCACCAGGGCCTGGCACGCTCGTTCCAGATCACGAATTTGTTTCGCGGGCTGTCGATCTACGAAAATATTCGCCTGTCGTTGCAGGCGCAGAATCCGATGCGTTTCAATGCCTGGCGCGACATTGACAGCTACCCGGAAGTCCACGCGGAGACCGTGGAGCTGATCCGGTTCCTTGGCCTGGAAGGCATCGAGGCGATCGAGGGCGGCGAACTGTCCTATGGCGGGCAGCGCTTGTTGGATCTGGGCATCGCGCTCGGTTCCAAACCGCATGTGCTGCTGCTGGACGAGCCGCTCGCAGGGCTTGCCGCGGCCGAGCGCGAGCGCGTGTCGAGCCTGGTGAAGAAAGTGGCCGCGAATATCCCGGTCCTGATCGTCGAGCACGACATCGACCGCGTGCTCGGCTTCTCGCAGCGCGTCACCGTGATGAACCAGGGCGAAGTGCTGATGACCGGCGCGCCAAACGAGGTGCGCGCCGACCGGCGCGTGCAAGAAGTCTATACCGGCACCGGCACGCCGCCCGTCACCAGCCGCATCGCGGGCGAGGCGCCTGGCGCTCAGGTGCTGCGCTTCGAGCGCGTCAATTCCTTCTACGGCAAAAGCCATATCCTCAACGATGCGACGCTGGACGTGCGCGAAGGCGAAATCGTTGCGCTGCTCGGCCGCAACGGCGCCGGCAAGTCCACGCTGCTCAAGACCCTGGCCGGGCTAATCCGGCCGGCCTCCGGAACGATCGAATATGAGGGGCACGACATCGCCGGCATGCCGGCGCCGGACATCGCTCGCATGGGCATCGGCTATGTGCCGCAAGGCCGCGGCCTGTTCGCGGGCATGACGGTTAAGGAGAACCTCGCGCTCGGCCGCCTGGCGCGCAAGACCGACGGCAGTAACGGCGTGGTCTGGAGCGAGGATAAAATCTTCGAATATTTTCCGCGCCTGAAAGAGCGGATGGACATCGCGGCCGACTATCTTTCCGGCGGCGAGCAACAAATGGTGGCCGTCGCACGCGCGCTGTCGGGCAACGTCAAGCTGCTGCTGCTGGACGAGCCATTCGAGGGGTTGGCGCCGAACGTGGTGCTGGAACTGTTCAAGGTTTTCGACCAGCTGCGCCGGCATGCCTCCATCGTGATCGTCGAGCATAACTTGGATCTGGTGCTGGCGCTGGCCGACCGTGTGTTCGCGCTCGAGCGCGGCGCGGTGTTCCATCAGGGACCCGCGACGGCGCTGCTCACCGATTTGAACTACCGCAAGCAGATCCTGTGGCTGTGACAAGCAAGGAGGCGACGATGCGATACCTGGTGACGGCCGTGCTGACCGGCCTCGCGGTCTTATTCGCCCATCACGCCGAGGCGGCGGATGAGAAAATCATCGCCGTATTCACCAAGAACTCGACCAATCCGGCCTATGACGCGTTCCGCTTAGGCGCCGACCAGATCGCGCAGGCTAATGGCGCAAAGGCCGTGCACTACGTTCCGAAAAAGCCGGATAACATCGATGAACAGAAAGCCATGGTCGAACAAGTTCTCAAGGACAAGCCGGACATCGTCATCTTCATCCCCGTCGACGACGTGGCCATGATCGATTCGGTGAAAAAGCTCAACGACGCGAAAATTCCGGTCGTGCTGGCGTCCAACCCGCTGCCCGGCAGTTTCGTCACCTATGTCGGCGCCGACGACTACGAGATCGGCTACCGGCAGGCGCGCTATCTGTTCGACAAGCTCGGCGGCAAGGGCAAGATCGTCGTCATCGAGGGCGTACCGGCGGCGCCGACCAATCGCGAGCGTCTGCGCGGATACAAGCGCGCCTTCGCGGAATATCCCGGCATCCAGGTGCTCGGCTCCGGGCTCGGCAACTATCAGCAGCCGGATGCCAAACGAGTCATGCAGAAATTCTTGGCCGAGCATCCGCAGATCGACGCCGTGCTCTCGGCCAATGACGGCATGGCGCTCGGCGCGCTGGAGGCTCTGAAGGAAGCGAACCGGACATCGATCGTCGTCGGCATCAACGGCATCCTCCCCGCGGTAAAGGAGATCGAGACCGGCGCCATCCTCGCCACCGTCGATTTCAATATGTTCAAGATCGGCTGCACGGCGACGCGCGCGGCGGTGCGCTATCTCAAGCACGAACCGCTGCCCGAGAAGGTTATGTTGCCGGCCGAAGTCATCGACAAGACCAACTACAAGGCCTGGCTGACGCCGGTGAACGAGCGTGCCTGCCCGCAATGGGCGGAAGTGACGCAGTGAGGCGTGCTACCGTTGCAGGATCATGGGCGGTGCATCCCGAAACCTGATTGTCGTGGGCCAGGGCGCGGCCGGTCTTGCCGCCGCATTGGCGGCCACTGAGGCAGCGCGCGCCCACGGCCGGCCGATCAATGTCACGCTCGTCGATAAGGCTCCCGAAGACGAAGCCGGCGGCAATACGCGCTGGTCGCCATCCAATATGCGCATGGCGTCGCCCGACCGCGTCGAGCCAAGCTTCGTGCATGACATGCTCGCAGCCACCAATTTCCAAGGTGACGAGAGCTATTTCGCGCGGCTTGCGAAGGAAGCGCCGGCGACGGTCAAGTGGCTCGCATCGCACGGCATCGAATTCATTCAGCCGACTTATTATCTGGCGAAAGGCCCACCGCGCATTCAGCCGGCCGGCGGCGGCCCGGTCCTCATCAAGGAGCTGACGAGAGCTGCCAGGCAAGCCGGTGTGGTTTTTCTGTATAGCTGCGTCGCGCGGGAGATAGCCAACGAGAACGGCCGCATCACCGGTCTTGTGGTCGAACAGAACGGCACGCGCCAGACATTGGCGGCGGACACCATCGTGCTTGCTTGTGGCGGTTTTCAAGGCAATGCCGACATGATGCGCGCGCATTTTGGCGAAGGCGCCGCGACCATGCGGCTGATATCGCCCGGTACGCGATTTAATACCGGCGACGGCATTCGAATGGCCCAGCGGCTCGGTGCCGATCGCTCGGGTGATTGGAACGGCATGCATGCCGAGCCGGTCGATGCGCGCGCCAAGAATTCCGCGCCGGTGGTGCTGGTCTATCCCTACGGCATCGTGGTCGATAAAAACGGCCGCCGTTTCTTCGACGAGGGCGCTGGCCTCGTGCACGAAACCTGGGAGTGGTTCGCGCGCGCCATCCATTTCAAGGCACCGGGCTCGATGGCCTATGCGATCCTCGACAGCCGATTGTTCGAAATTGCCGACTATCAGCGCGCCATCCGTTCCGAGTTGCCGCCCGTGCGCGCCGATACGCTCGCCGAGCTGGCGAAACTCATCGGCGTGGATGCCGACAATCTCGTGGCGACGGTCGCGTCCTACAATGCCGCCTGCGTGGGTGACCCAAATCTTTTCGACGCGACCCGCTGCGACGGGCTTGCGGCCGCGCAAACGCTGCAGCCGCCGAAGTCGAACTGGGCGCGCGCCGTCAGTGTGCCGCCATTCATCGCCTATCCGCTTATCGGCGCCGTGGCATACACATTCGGTGGGCTGGCAACGGACGACCACGCCCGCGTGCTGCGCGACGGCGCGCCAATCCCCGGCCTATTCGCTGCCGGCGAGATGACAGGGCATTTCTATGCGACTGCGCCGAACGCCGTATCGGTGCTGCGCGCGTTTGTGTTCGGCAGAATTGCCGGGCGCGAGGCGGCTGAAAATTTGGCGGCTCGATAGGCCGCAACGATCGCTACGCGTTTGGTCAGGTTTTCTGTTTCAGCCGTCAATGAGCATATTGGGCTTGGCGAAGCGTTCCAACGCCGATGAGTCTTCGATGACGATGTCGCGTCCGGCACTTTTCACGCCATATTTCGCCAGCAGCGCCAGATTTCGCGACAGGTTCTCCGGCGTCATCCCCAAGCGTGACGCCAGCGTGCGCTTGTCGAACATCAGCTCGACGCGCTGATGGTCGCCTTGCTGGTGATTGGTCTTTAGAATCCAATTGGCCAATCGCTCGGCGCTGGTGCGCAATTTCTCGCTCTTGAGCGAACGCACGACGACGCGGTAGCGATCGGCCAGTTCATTGACGATGGAGCGCGCGAAGGCGGCATCGCGCCCGAACACCTCGCGCACGGTCTGCGCCGGAATCATGAGGATCTGCGCGGGCGAGAGGGTGCGCGCCGACTTGAGATAGACCTCGTCGCGGATGACCGCCGCCAGGATGAACGTCGTCGCCGGCCGCATGATGTCGATCGTGGTTTCATGCCCATTATGGGCGCAGAACATTTCGACCGAGCCGTCGACCACGATATGCAGAAAATCCGGTAAGTCGCCTTCGTTGATCAGGATCGTGTGCGGCGGGAAGCGTTGCAGAAACGCGGCACCGACCAGCTTCTCGAAATTCGCTTCGCTCATATCGCAAAACAGCGGCAGGGCGCGGATGAGCTTCCAATCGGATTGACGCACGGTCTTCTCCAGGCTGCTGGGATGAGCGACGATCGCTAGCAAACTAGGCCGGCGACGTCACGCATGACTTGATTAAGATCAAGACGAAGCCGTTCTTAAGTCAAGCTACAATTCGATATAAGTAAAACAAACTTATCGCAGCAAAGCTGAAGTATTATTGATCGACGTCATAGCATTCATGAGTGGCGACAGGTTAACCTCAAAAAATATCCATGCTCGATCCAGCCAGCCCATCAGGATTTCTCCCGCTCGCCACCCGCGTGTTGCCGTGGCTGGCGGGCGTGACGGCGCTCGCGTTCATTGTTGGTCTGGTTCAGGCGTTCAATGCGCCCGACGATTTTCAACAGGGCGCCACCGTGCTGCTCATGTTTTTGCATGTCCCGGCCGCGTGGCTGATCACGCTGATTTGGGGCGTGATGAGCATTGCCGCCGTCGTAACTCTGGTATGGCGACATCCGCTGGCCGATGTCGCGGCCAAAACCGCGGCGCCGATCGGGGCCGCGTTCACGTTTCTGTGCCTCGTCACCGGCTCACTCTGGGAACGGCCGATGCTGGGGACCTATTGGGTGTGGGATGCACGCCAAACATCCGTGCTGGTGCTGTTTTTGATGTATCTCGGCTTGCTCGCGCTTTACTGGACCGAGGAGCATCTCGCGCGCGTAGCAAAGCTCGCGGCCATCCTGATCCTGGCCGGAGCGGCCATGCTGCCGGTCATTCGCTTCTCGGTCGTATGGTGGAACACCTTGCATCAGTCAGCCGCGCTGGGCCGCTTCGGCGCGCCTGCGATTCATCCGTCGATCCTAACGCCTTTGCTGCTGATGACGCTGGCATTTATCCTCCTCTTCACAGCGTTGCATGTGGGGGCGATGCGCAATGAAATTCTGCGCCAGCGCGTGCGAGCGCTGCGGCTGGTTCAAGTCGCGCGCGGTGAAACCGTGGATCTAGGGGCGCAATGACTTATTCGCATTGATGACTGATTTTGAGTGCCGGGAACGGTTGGTTTGGTTTGCCCCTTTCCAGCCGTTGCCACACGGGGAGCCCCAGCTGAGCAGCTGGGGTCTCTTCTTTCAGGGCCGCTCGCTGCGGCCGATTGCCGTTGTGTCAGGCTTCACTACTCACGCCGCGACGCCTGCGGACTCGCGTTCAGCGCTCGCAGCGTTGCGACGTTCGGGCAATATTCCTCCCATCCCGGGTCGCCCGAATTGCGCGCAAGATCGCGCGCGCACTGCCGGTGACTTTCGCACAGCGTGCAAACGCGCTGGAGATCCCGGAACGTTTGTGGGTGCGTTTGCGCGACCTCTTTGCGGTCGAGATGGAGCGCCGCCATTCGGCGCGACAAGAGTTCGGCGGATTCGGGACCGAGATTTGCAAGCCGGCGGATTTCGGAGGCGGGCATGCCGATATCTTTCGCGATCCGCTCGACTTCGCCCTCCGCGCAGCAGGCGAGGTCCGAGGCGGGAGCATTGCTGGTCCATGACTGCCACCACTGCGAAACGACTTCGGCCGGCGACCGGCGCTTTCGTGCATTGGGCAGGGCCGACATTTCACCCTCCTGTTGTCGCGCTTGCCGGGCAGACGGCCACGGATTTAAACGGCCACGGAATGCCGGGACTTCGCGCGCGCCAAATAAGTATCGAAAACTGACGCCACCAGGCGCATGTAAGGACGGCCTTTTTCGGTGATCCGGATGCGATGGCCGTCGATCAGCACGCTGCCGTTTTCCTGAAACGGCTGCAATGAATCCAGCTCGTCGGAAAAGTCGGTGGCGATAGCGAACCCGGACTCGTGCGCGATCGCGTCCAAATCCACGGTCATGTCGCACATCAGCCGCTCGATGATCGAACCGCGCAAGCGATCCTCGTCGGAGAGGGCGATGCCCTTCATGGTGGCTAGCTTGCCCTCGGCAATCGCGCGCGAATAATTTCCCACGGCGGGGGAATTCTGCGCAAAGCCCTGCGGCAGGCGGCTGATCGCCGAGGCGCCCAAGCCCACCAGCGCATCGGCGTCGTCGTCGGTATAGCCCTGGAAATTCCGCTGCAGCCGCCCGCTTTGGGCGGCCAACTGATCGTCCGCTTTGGCGTAGTGATCGAGACCGATCGGCCGATAGCCGAATTGCACCAGGGTCTCGTGCGCGGCCTCGGCTTGCGCCAGCCGCTCCGGCGACGACGGCAAGTCGGATTGCTCGATCAGCCGCTGCTGCGGTCGAAACCAGGGCACATGGGCGTAACCGAAGACCGCGACCCGCTGCGGCTTCAAGGAATGCGCCAAGGTGGCGGTCCGCTGGACATCGGCGACGGTCTGCTTGGGCAGGCCGTACATCAAATCGATATTGATGCGGTCGATTCCGAACTCGTTCAGCATGTCGACCGCGGCCTTGACCGTGTCGAAGGGCTGGATTCGGCCCGCCGCTTGCTGCACATGCGCGCTGAAGTCTTGCACACCGAGGCTCGCGCGATTGACGCCGATCTCGCGCAGCGCCTGCAGCAGCGGCCGCGTGACATAGCGCGGATCCAATTCGATCGCGTGTTCGCGGATCGCCGAGAGATCGAAACGGTGGGCAAGTTCGTCGGTGACGAATTTGAGCAAGTCGGCGTCGAGAATCGAGGGCGTTCCGCCGCCCCAATGGATGTGAGTGACTTTACGTCGGCCGGCATGGCTAGCGACGAGCGCGATCTCCTCGACAAGACGCTGCGCGTAGGCCTCGATCGGCTCGTCTCGCAACGTCGCCTTGGTATGGCAGCCGCAGTAGTGGCAAAGCTCCCGGCAAAACGGAACATGTAAGTATAATGAGAGCGTAGCTTCGCCGGGCAGGCCGGCAAGCCATGAGCGATAGACATTCGCATCGACCGCCGCACTGAAGTTCGGGGCTGTCGGATACGACGTGTATCGGGGAACTGCTCTTTCGAGCATATTTGCCATTCTTGCTACTCACATAGGCGGTTCGGCCGGCCGGAATAAATTATACCGCCCTGCCGTAGTCCGATTGATTTATGTCAATCGAATGGCCGGCGATGCAAAGCGCTCATCGGATTGCCGCGAGGCGAATGCCTCAGCGGGGCCAAACCGCCGGATGAGAACCATGCGGCGGCTGCGCGCGCTTTTCGTCATCGCGGGCGTTCTGCAGCGTTCTTGCGACGCGCTTGTCGTCGGGCGGCAGCGCGCATTGTTCATTGCGGTCGCGATCTTCGCGATCAAGTCCAGACCATGGCCGCGCCCATGCGATGCGCTCCGCAAACGTGGCGCAAAACTTCGAGAATTGGTCTAGCGCGCGCATAGCTATCTGATGTTTTTCTGGCCTCGCGGCCGTCCCCGCATATCAGCGAGCGTTCGTGGATTCACTCTGCAGTGCGTCGAGCGTGTCGGCATTCGGGCAGTAATGCCGCCACATCGGATCGTCGGGAACAAGCAAGAGGTCGCGTTGGCATCGCTTCTTGCTGACGCAGCTAGAACACAGCCGCTGCAAATCGCGCATCGTGGTCGGGTCGCTCTTGGCCAGCGCGTCGGCATCCAGGTGCAACGCGTCCATTCGATCCAGCAACTGCTTCGCCGCGTCGGGCCCGAGCGCCGCCATTTCACGCAGATCGTGCGGCGAAAGGCCGACGTCTCTGGCGATACGCGCGATTTCATTTTTATCGCAGGCGTCGAGTCTTTGGCGGCATACGCGGATCAGCTTGCGATTATGCAGCCAGCCGCGAAATGACGCGAAGACTGAACTGAAAGCCTGATCGGTCTTGGCCGGATTCGATGCCAGCATGAATGCCTCCTCCCGCAGGCTACAAACAATAGGGTGCTGATTTTTAGGGGCGTTGATCCATATCAATCGCCGGGTGCAGCATTTACCGACGCAACCGGTTTTTCGCATATGCGAAATATCAAAACG
>Ga0209890_10000454_pt1 | contig 18998 bp, 17 predicted proteins | sample OrgsoiDNA2013049_FD_185799 | JGI IMG/M metagenome (GOLD analysis project Ga0209890, IMG submission 185799) | Permafrost soil microbial communities from the Arctic, to analyse light accelerated degradation of dissolved organic matter (DOM) -... | ecosystem: Environmental > Terrestrial > Soil >...
TCTGTCCACTCCAAAACGCTTTCTCTCACCGCATTTTGCTTCTTCCTATTTCGTGACGCTCTTTTTTCGCTCGTAGTGTTTTATGACGGCACCTTTTCTCGTCAATTTTTCATTCTTCGCCATCTTTCGTTTTGCGATATCTTTTCTGCGTTTTGATTTTGTTTTCCGCTTTTGACGCCGCAATCGCTCTCGCCTCAACTCCGCCAATGACAATTTCGTCATTTTGAAACCCTCCGACTTTTAACGACGCTTCTTTCTCGTGACTTTTTTCTTTTTCACTTTTTTCTTTTTTGATTTGCGTTTTTCCGTCATCGACTTGGGATCAAAATTATAACCTTCTGATTCCAATCGCTCTATCAACCATGACTTCTTCGCCATATCCATTCGTCCTGATCTAAATGTTGACCAACTTCTTTTGTGCTTCGCCGATCGTCAGCATCTACGTCATTCGATATACTTGTGTGTGGCGGCAGAGCGGCACTGAGCCAGCCGCCTATTACCCGAGCGCCCGGCGCCAGGACTGGCTTGGCACCGAACCTATGACCTTATTGAGATCAACCTTCTCTTCGCCCGGCACGCGGATGCGTTTGAACCTCATCTCGTCGGCATCTAGTGGCTTGGTGGCGTCCATGCCCATTTTGGCGCCGACGCCGTTGCGGGTCGAGGGATCGAGCTTGGAGCCCTGACTTTCCGGCACGATCACCAAGTCCCTGTCAGCCTGGAAGCGCGTCGCCACTGCCCATTCCACCTCGGCCGGATTATGGATGTCGACGTCCTCGTCCACCACAATCACGTGTTTGACGTCATAATGGCCAGCAAAAGCGCCCAGCATGATGTTCTTGGCCTCGCCCTCCTGCCGCTTGGCGATCTGCACATAGAGGTGGTAGCGGCAGACGCCGCCACGGGCGAGGGTTACGTCGCGCACATTGGGAAAGCTGCGGCGCAGATGCGCCAGCAAGGTCGCCTCGCGCGGAATTCCGCCGAGCAGCAGGTGCTCGAGTCCACCACCGACAATGGTGTGGAACATCGCATCCTTGCGGTGGGTGACTGAGGTGACCTCGATAACGTGGCGCTTAGCGCGTTCGCCGTAATATTGCGGGAATTCCCCAAATGGCCCTTCCAGCTCGCGCTCTTGCGGCAATATCCTACCCTCGACGACGATTTCCGCTTCGGCCGGTACGCGTAATTCGTTGGTAATGCATTTCACTACTGGCAGTGGCATGCCGTGCAGTGCACCTGCAATTGTGAGTTCGTCAAAGTCAATCGGCGCAATTGCCTGCGACGAGAGAAGCGTGAGTGGATCAACGCCGATGACGATGGCCACGTCGAGAGGCTGTCCGTTGCGCTCTGCCATTTCATAGAACATGTGGGTGTGGCGTGGCAGCAGCAGGACGCCAAGTCGGTTGGGGCCGCTAAGCTGCAGGCGATGGAGCGACACGTTTTGTACGCCAGTCACCGGATTACGCGCGATACACAAACCCGCGGTGATATAGGCGCCGTTGTCATACTCATTATGTGTCGGCAACGGCAACTGCTTGCCGAGGTCGACCTTGTGATGCACGATCTGCTGCACCGGCGCGGACTTGACCTCTTTCCAAGGCAGCGGATTGAGCATCGCGTCTTGGAAACGTGACAGCACTTCGCTCGAATCTACACCCATCGCGTCGGCGATCCACTGCCTGTCAGACACAAGTCCGGAGATCACTGGCATCGCATACCCGCCCGGGCGTGGAAAAAGCGTCGCCTTGTGGCCGTCAAACCGCTTGGCAATGGCCGCAAGCTCAAACTGCAATGAGGTCTCCGGCCGGATCACGGCAAGTCGATCGTGCGCCGCCAGATGATCGAGCCAGTCGCGCAGTGTCGTAATTGGCTTCGGCTTGTTGCCGCCAGCGATCGGCAGCGAAGCGGCAACGCCCCCTTTCTCACGCATGTCGGTGTCGGCCATGGAATGATCCCATCGCGGCAAAAAAGCGCCGCACCTCTGGAATCCGATAGCCCCTTTTGGAAATTTTCTCTAGCGCTTTATGCTGCGGCAAAGCAGCGAAAACGTCATTCCGATCAATAAAGCCGAGCCTGAAAAGAGCAAGAATCGGTGTCAATTCGCCCCTTGCGCCCGACGCTAATTGGGCAAGAATAGCGGCATTCTATTTCAATGTAACAAACGCCTCCCGCCTTTAGGAGAGCAAGGGATCGCAATGTCGGCAGCGCTGCGCATCGCTCATGGCGCGTTTGGCCGTGTCGCCTTGCTCGACATGGACCGCTCGCTCGTGCGTCACGCGCATCCGCATTGTCATGTGCTGATCAAGGCGGACGGAGCAGACACGCAATTCTCCGTAGGCGATAACCTAGTGCCATTGACCGACACGCAAGCCGTTTTAATCAATACCTGGGAGCCGCACGCTTATGTGCATGACCAAAGCCGCCCGCGCACGATCATTCTCGCGCTCTACATCGAGCCGGCCTGGCTGAAGAACTTCCGGCCAAACTGGGCGGCTAGCGGTCAGCCTGGCTTCTTTGAGCAGCCGGCGGGCGAGTTGTCGCCGCGCATACGCCATCTGGCGATGGATCTTGCCGCCGTCATGCTTGCGGATCCGGGCGCCAATTCGGCGCAGGAGCAGTTGCTATCGGATTTGATGATTTCGGTGATCGAACGATTCACGCCGTGGCGGACGCTGTCGCGCCGCCTGCAGCACATCGATAGCAATCGTAGCCGCTTCGACTGGCGCATCAGGCGCGCCGTCAACCTGATCCGGCTCGAGCCGCAGATGGCGCGCAACGTGGATTCACTGGCCAAGGAATCAGGCCTCTCGCGCGCCCATTTCTATCGTTTGTTTGAGCACTCGACCTGTATGACGCCGCATGTCTATCTCAACCTACTGCGGATGGAGCTGGCGGTGAAATCGGTGGTCCACAGCGACGACAGCCTGTCAGCTGTCAGTGACACCCTCGGCTTCAGCGCCCAGGGACATTTCACCCGATTTTTCCGCGATCATGCTGGCGTCAATCCTAGCGAATTCCGCCGTGTCGCGCGCCTAAGCTCGCCGGTTAGCGCCTGAAATGAGACTTTTCGGTAAGGGATGAGACGGGTCGGTATAGCCCCTCCCTGCCTTTCGTGACAACGTTTCCCGCGAATGTGCCGAAAAGAGCACATTGAGGGACGTCCGGACTATGTCAGTAGTGACAACGAGCTGGTGCGGCCAGTCGGTCGAGCGCGTGGAAGACGCGGCGCTTCTGACCGGACGAGGCCGATTCATCGACGACCTTGGCGTTAAACCCGGCACACTGCATGCTGCGATTTTACGCTCGCCCCACGCCCATGCCCGGATCGTGGCAATTCGCACCGAAGCGGCACGCGATGCGCCGGGCGTAGCCGCGGTCCTGACGGCCAAGGACATCACCGCACTTTCCGCCAGCCTCGTCGTTGGGGTCAAGGCCCCGATCGAATGCTGGCCAATCGCCGTCGAGCGCGCGCGTTATGTCGGCGAACCGATTGCCGTTGTCATCGCTACCAGCCGCTATCTCGCCGAAGACGCGCTCGACCTGATCGAGGTCGACTACGTTCCGCTGCCGGCCATTGTCGATCCCCTAGCGGCGCTCGATCCGGCACAGCCGATTCTGCATGACGGCCTTCGTTCCAATGTCGCGAGCGAGCGCTCGTTTCGTTACGGTGATCCCGAGCGCGCTTTCGCGGACGCCGCGCGGCGCGTGTCGGTGACGATCCGCTATCCGCGCAACTCCTGCACGCCGATTGAGACCTACGGTCTGGTTGCCGAGTACGATCCCGGTGAGGACGCCTACGATGTCCTCGCTAATTTCATGGGGCCGTTCAGCCTGCACGCCGTCATGGCGCGCGCGCTGAAGGTGCCGGGCAACCGGTTCCGGCTGCGCACACCGCCCGATTCCGGCGGCAGTTTCGGCATCAAGCAGGGCGTGTTTCCCTACATCGTGCTGATGGGTGTCGCGGCGCGTTCCACCGGCCGGCCGGTAAAATGGATCGAGGATCGCCTCGAGCATCTCTCCGCGTCCTTGTCGGCGGCTAATCGCATCACGACGCTCGAGGCCGCGATCGATGCCGACGGACGCGTGCGCGCGCTTTCATGGGATCAGCTCGAGGATGTGGGCGCGCATATCCGCGCGCCGGAGCCTGCAACACTCTACCGTATGCATGGCAACCTGACCGGCGCCTACGATATCCGGCATGTTTCGGTGCGCAATCGCATCGTCCTCACCAACAAGACGCCGACCGGCCTCAACCGCGGCTTCGGCGGACCGCAGGTCTATTACCCGCTTGAGCGCCTGATGCAACGCGTTGCGATCGAGCTCAATCTCGATCCGATCGAGGTGATCCGGAAAAACCTCGTGCCGTCCGGTGCATTCCCCTACCGCACGGTGACCGGCGCCACGCTCGATTCTGGTGATTACGTGCAAGCCTTCGAGACCGCGTTGTCTGATGGCGGCTTCGCCGATCTGCGTCAACGGCAGGAGCAGGCGCGCGCGCAAGGTCGCATCTACGGCATCGGTTGCACCGCCGTGGTCGAGCCGAGCGTGTCGAACATGGGCTACATCACCACGGTGCTAACGCCGGAAGAGCGCCGCAAGGCCGGCCCGAAGAACGGCGCGCAAGCGACCGCAACCGTAGCGCTCGATCCGCTCGGTTCCGTATCGGTCCATGTCGCGTCCGTGCCGCAGGGTCAGGGCCACCGCACGGTGCTATCACAGATTGTCGCCGACGCACTCGGCCTGAAGCCATCAGACATTCGCGTCGTCGCGGAGCTCGACACCGTCCGCGATGCCTGGTCGATTGCCTCCGGCAATTATTCCAGCCGCTTTGCGGCCGCAGTCGGCGGTGCAGCACATCTCGCTGCGATGAAGATCAAGGCGAAGCTCGGAAAATTGGCGGCCTCGCAACTCAATGTCGGCGCCGACGAAATCGAGTTCGCCGGCGGCCGTGCGCGAGCGCGCGGCAATCCCGACAACTCTGTCTCATTCTCGCGCCTAGCTGCGACCAGTCACTGGTCGCCAGGCCTCGTGCCCGAAGAGAACCAAGCGTTGCGCGAGACCGCGTTCTGGACTCCGCCCGAACTAACTCCGCCGACCGAAACCGACGAGATCAATTCCTCGCTCTGTCATGGCTTTATCTTCGATTTCTGCGGCGTCGAGATTGACCGCGTCACCGGCGCGGTACGCATCGACAAATACGTCACCATGCACGACTGCGGCCGTATCCTGCATCCCGGCATGGTGGCGGGGCAGATCACCGGTGGCTTCGCGCATGCGGTCGGTGCGGCGCTGTACGAGGAATACGCCTACGGCCCGGATGGCAGTTTTCTCACTGGTACTTTCGCGGACTATCTGGTGCCGACCACGATGGAAGTGGCGACACCGCTGATCCTGCATATCGAAACGCCCTCCCCGTTCACGCCGCTCGGCACCAAGGGAGTCGGCGAAGGCAACTGCATGAGCACACCGGTCTGCATTGCCAATGCGGTCGCGGATGCGCTCGGTGTCGCATCGATCGACCTGCCGCTAACGCCGGCAAAGGTCGCGGCGCATCTGCACGGCCCCGAGAACGAATTGCGACGGCCGCCGGCTCCATCGTCAGCGCTGCGAAAAGCGCGCGCGCTGCACGGCAGCGGGCAAGCGCACGCATCGGCCTCGCCCGACGCGGCATGGGCGATGCTGCTCGATCCGAAAACGCTAGAAGCGATTATTCCCGGCTGTCACGGCGTCGAGAAGATTTCCGACACGCATTTCCGCGCCGAGGTCACGCTCGGCGTCGGCCCCGTCACCAGCCGCTACAAGGCCGACATTACGCTGTCCGACCTCACGCCGCCAAAGGCCGTGACCCTCACCGGCGTTGTCGCTGGCGCACTTGGAGATGGGCGCGGCTCTGGCCGCGTCACTCTCGCGGCAACGGACGATGGCGGCACTATTCTCACTTACGAATATGACGCCGAGATTGGCGGCAAGGTCGCCGCGATCGGCGGCCGCCTGCTCGACGGCGCGGCAAAGATCGTGATTCGACAGTTTTTCGAGGCGCTCGCTCGCCACACCGGCGGTCCGCCGAAGCTAGGCCTGTTCGCCCGCCTGTTCGGGAGGCGCGCATGAAGCCCGCCCGCTTCGACTACATCCGCGCGGAGACGCTCTCCGAAGCCCATACAGCACTCGCCGAAGACGGCAATGATGCGCGCGTGATCGCGGGTGGTCAGACGCTGTTGCCGATGTTGTCGATGCGACTTGCACGCCCGAAAGTGCTCATCGACATCATGCATCTACCGGAGCTTCAGAAGATCAAGGCCGACGGAAGCGCTATCCGCATTGGTGCGGCAGTGCGGCAAGCCGAATTGCTGGCCTGGCCGGAGCTAGCCAAGAGCCAGCCCTTGCTCGCAGCGGCGTTGCCGTGGGTTGGCTATGCGCAGACTCGCAATCGCGGCACGGTGTGCGGCTCAGTTGCGCACGCCGATCCGAGCGCGGAGATTCCGCTGGCGCTTATTGCGCTCGACGGCACGATTGAACTGTCCTCGCGGCGCAGGCAGCGCACCGTCTCCGCGGCCGATTTTTTTACCGGCATGATGTCGACGGCGCGCGACGGTACTGAACTAATCGAAGCGGTTACTGTGCCCGCCGGGCGCCGGGGGCTTGGCTACGCCTTTCAGGAATTCGGCCGCCGTCACGGCGATTTCGCCATTGTTGCCTGTGCCGCGGTCGCCGCGCAGGACGGCATTCGTATTGCAGTCGGGGGCGTCGCCGACCGGCCCACGCGTCGAGACTTTCCCGCGCTCGACGGCAGCGCGCTAGACGATGCGCTCGACGCTTTTGCATGGGAGCTCGATGCGCGTGACGATCTGCACGCCACCGCGCGTTATCGCCGTGAACTCGTTCGCCGCATGGGCCGCGCCACGATCGAGGAGGCCCGCCAATGCCGCGCCTGAGCGCAGACCAGCGTCATCGCGTGCGCTTCACGCTCAACGGCCGCCCGGTCGAAGCCGAGGCCGAGCCGCGCATGTTGTTGACCGATTTTCTACGCCAAGATCTGGGCATGACCGGCACGCATGTCGGCTGCGAGCATGGCGTCTGCGGGGCCTGCACTATCGAGATTGACGGTGTGTCGGCACGCGCCTGCCTTACGCTCGCCGTACAGGCCGATGGCGCGACCATCCGCACGGTCGAGGCGCTCGCGCCCGAACCGGGCCGTCTCTCCGTGCTGCAGGAGGCATTCCGCCGACATCACGCGCTGCAATGCGGCTTCTGCACCCCCGGCATCCTGATGTCGCTCGATTCCTATCTGCGCACGCATTCGGAGCCCACGGAGACGGAGTTGCGCGAATTTCTTGGCGGTCATCTTTGCCGCTGTACCGGTTACGTACCGATCCTGGCCGCAGCGCTTGACGCCGCCAAGAGACTTCGGGAGGCCCCTGCCCATGCTTGATCTCGGCAACAGCTTTCACGCCAGCGTGGAACGCGACCCCGCCGCGCTGGCCATAGTCGACGGTTCCGTGCGGCTGACCTACGCGCAATGGTATCGCCGCATCTCGGCGTTGGTAGCGGGCTTCGACGAACTCGGCCTGATACCCGGCGATCATCTGGTGACCCTGCTGCAAAACCGTTGGGAAGCTGCGACCATCCACTGGGCTTGCCAATTCGCCGGCATTGTCATCACCCCCGTCAATTGGCGCGCGAAGGCCGACGAGATCGACTACTGCGTCGAGAATTCCGAAGCGAAGTTCGTGGTCTTCGAAGAAGTGTCGGCGGACGCTTTGCGCGAGTCGCGCGAAGCGAAGGCGCGCAAACGCATCTCGCTTGGCATGACGCAAGACGACGAAATCGAGTTCGACGCGCTGCTCAAACACGATGCCCGCGATGCCGAGGCCCGCGTCGGCGCCGACGCTTGGTCAGTGATGCTCTATACCTCCGGCACCACGGCAAAGCCAAAAGGCGTACCGCGCCGCCAGCGTGCCGAGCGCGCAGCCGCCGTCGCCCATGTCGCGCAGAACCTTTACGGGCATGGCGAACGCACGCTCGGAGTAATGCCGCTCTACCACACGATGGGTGTGCGCTCGCTGCTCGCGATGTCGTTGATCGGCGGCGTCTTTGTCTGTCTGCCGCGTTTCGAAACCACGAAAGCGCTGGAACTGATCACATCCGAGAAAATTACCAATCTTTATCTGGTGCCGACGCTCTATCACGATCTCGTTCACAGCGACCGCTTTGCCAAGACCGATGTCAGTTCGGTACGCAAGCTCGGCTTTGCCGGCGCGTCAATGACCGACGGACTTCTCAAGGAGCTCAACGCCGCCTTCAAGCCCGACTTGTTCGTGAATCACTACGGCTCGTCGGAGATCTACACCTTCACCATCAATCAAAATGCGCCAGCGAAACCCGGCTCGGCGGGCCGGGCGGGCATTAATCAACGCATCCGCGTCGTCAAGCTCGGCGCTAATTCGCACGACGAGGTCGCGGACATCGGCGAGGAAGGCGAGATCATCGCACTGCTCGCGGGCGACGAATCCTTCGAAGGCTACTGGCGGCGGCCGGAGGCCAACGCCAAGGCGCTGCGCCAGGGTTGGTATTTCACCGGCGATACCGGCTACCACGACGCGGACCGCGACCTGTTCGTAACGGGCCGCGTCGACGATATGATCATCACCGGCGGGGAAAATGTCTCCCCGGTCGAGATCGAAAGCTGCCTGTCGCTGCATCCGGCTGTGTCGGAAGTCGCCGTGGTTGGCCTGCCGGACGAGCGCTGGGGCAAAATCGTAGCCGCCTTCATCAAGCGGCGCAGTCCGGTGAAACACGAGGATCTCGACCAATTTTGCCGCACGTCGGGGCTGGCCAATTTCAAGCGCCCGCGTCGCTACGTATTCGTTACGGAAATTCCGAAATCGCCGGTTGGAAAACTTCTGCGCCGCAAGCTGGTCGCGGGCGAATTCGAGGCCGAGGACAAGGCCCGCTCACAAGGAACAGCCGCATGACTCCGCTGACTTTCAACGATCCGCGCCTCGCGATACTCAACGGCTTCACGGTTGAATTGAACGCCAGGAAGCAGCGCGCGGATATCATCCTTCATCGCCCGCCGCTCAACGTGATCGAAATGGCCCAACGCGATCAACTGCGGCTCGTGTTCGAAGCGCTCGACGAGGACGAGCACGTCCGCGTGATCGTGCTTCGCGCTGTTGGCGAGCATTTTTCCAGCGGCGGCAACATCAAAGGCTTCATGGAAGCCTCGCCCGAGCATGTTTCCAAGCTCGCCTGGAACATTGCGGCGCCGGCGCGCTGCTCGAAACCGGTGATCGCCGCCAATCGCGGTTACTGCTTCGGAGTCGGTTTCGAGATTTCGCTGGCCTGTGATTTCCGCGTCGTTTCGGAAACCTGCTTCTACGCATTACCGGAACAAAAACTCGGCCAGATTCCAGGCTCCGGCGGCTCGGCACGTCTGCAGAAAATCGTCGGCATCGCGCGCACCAAGGATACCGTTATGCGTTCGAAGCGCATTCCCGGCAAGCAGGCGCTCGATTGGGGCATCGCAACCGAATGCGTGCCGGATGCAAATCTTGAAGCGGCGACTGACGCTCTAGTCGACGAACTGCTGACGTTCTCGCCGATCGCGCAACGCACGGCCAAGAAGCTCCTCAACGACACGGAGGACTCGACGCTGTCGATCGCGATTGAGCTGGAGGGGCATTGCTACAGCCGGCTGCGGCAATCCGACGATTTCCGCGAAGGCGTGGAGGCATTCCACGGCAAGCGGCCGGCGAAGTTCAGAGGAACCTGAAAGTGAAACGAAGGCGGCCCTTCGGCCGGCGCTAACCAATCCAAAAGGGAGGATGACATGACATACTATCGGACGACGATGATAGCGGCGCTGCTGTCGGCGACCGCAATTAGCGGTGCCTATGCCGCCGATCCGATCAAGATCGGCGTGGTAACGCCGCTGAGCGGTACCTATGCCGGCATCGGTCAGCAGGTGAAATGGGGACTTGAACTGGCGACCAAGGAAGTCAACGCCGCTGGCGGCATCATGGGCCGCCAGGTCGAATTGACCTTCGAAGACGAAGAAGCCAATCCATCCGTGGCGGTGCAGAAGGCCGACAAGCTCTTCCAGGTGGGCAAGGTCGACTTCCTTACCGGCACGGTGAATTCCGGCTCGACATTGGCCGTCGGCCAGGTGGCCGAACGCGCCGGCAAGCTAATCGCGACGACGGTCTCGTTCGCCGATTCCATCACCGGCGACAAATGCTCGCCGAATGTGTACCGCGTGAACGCGCGGGCGGGCCAGCAGTCGGCCGCGCTCGCGGTGTGGCTGTCGAAGGAGAGGCCGAAAGCGCAAGTGTTTTACCTCGGGCCCGATTACGAAATGGGCCGCTCCACGGTCGCAGCCTTCAAATCGAGCGCGGAAAAAGTCGGCGCCAGCAGCACGGGGGAAATCTTCGCACCGCTCGACAGCAAGGACTACACGCAGTATTTCGGCCAGCTGCGCGCGGCAAAGCCGCAAGTGCTCTACACTTCGGTCGCCGGCAACGACACCGTGCGTCTGTTTACGCAGCTGCAGGAATTCGGTCTGCTCAACAACCTGACCGTGGTGGGCGCGTCAGGTACCGTTACCGCGCAGAACATCGGCGCCATCGGCAAGGCGGCTGAAGGCTTCGTAACCGGCGTCGGCTATTCGGCGGAAATAGATACCCCGGAAAACAAGAAATTTGTCGCAGCCTTCAGGGCAGCGAACAAAGCCGACCCGGATCTTTACGGCGCCGATTCCTATGGAATGATTTACGCCTACAAGGCCGCAGTCGAGAAGGCCAAGAGCACCGATACCGACAAGGTCCGCGCCGCGTTCGCAGACCTGAAGTGGTCGACACCACAGGGTGAAAAGACCCTCCGCGCCGGCGATCATCAGGCGGTGCAGACGATGTACGTTGTCCGCGTCACCGGCGGCAAGTTCAAGATCGTTAGTCAGGTGAAAGGCGAGGACGCAATCGGTCCCGACACCTGCAAGCGGCACTGATCGATCGGGCAGTCGGGTTCACGAGGCACGATGATGTCTGGGGCCGTCGAATATTTCCAGTACGTTCTGGCACCCCAGATGCTCATCGGCCTCGTGCTCGGTATTGCAGTCATCCTCGTCGCGCTCGGTCTCACGATCATTTTCGGCCTGCTCGACGTCATCAACATGTCGCATGGTGAATTCTATGCCCTCGGCGCGTTCATTGCTGTGGCGCTCGGCACGATCGGACTTCCGTTCTGGCTGCTGTTGATTTTCGTCCCACTCGTCATGCTGCCGATCGGCTACATCGTCGAGCGCGGATTGATCCAGCGAGTTTTCCATACCAGCGAGCGACACGTCACGACGCTGCTGCTCACTTTTGGCCTCGGCTTGGTGCTGGAAGATACGTTCGGGCTGGTGTTCGGGCCGAATCCGTACAAACCCGACATCCCGATCGCAGGCGGCGTCGAAGCTTTCGGTATTTTCCTCCCGTCTTACCGTCTCTTTCTTATCGTCATCGGCGGGGCCATCATCGCCGCGGTTGCATTCATGGTCTATCGGACCCGGCTGGGCGCCATGGTGCGCGCCGCGGCCTACGACCGGCACATGGCGGCCTCGCTTGGCGTGCCCGTTCAGCACGTCTATGCGGGCGCCTTTGCCTTTGGCGTGGCGCTCGCGGGACTGGCAGGGGTCCTCCTGGCTCCGATTTATTCCGTGTTTCCTACCATGGGCCGAGATTTCATCCTGATTGCGTTCACGGTCGTCATCGTCGGCGGCATGGGCAGCATCGCAGGCGTCGTTGTCGCGGGGCTTGTGTTAACGCAAGTGCAGGCGATCGTCTCACTCTATATTTCGCCGGTCTGGTCCGATCCGATCGTATTCGGAATCATGGTGGCCATGCTGATGGTCAGGCCGCAGGGCCTGTTCGGTCGGCTGGGTCATGGTTGACGGTCTCACCAGATCGATGCGGGCGAGCCATGTGCTCGTTGGAATACTGGTGACCGCGTCGCTCATATTCGCCGCCGTGGGCGCGGCGATGAACGACACGTTCTATTTGCGCCTTGCGACCGAAGCGCTGATTTACGCGGGGCTCGCCCTCTCGGTCGATATCCTGCTCGGCTACACCGGCCTGTTGTCGCTCGGCCAGGCGCTATTTTTCGGCATGGGTGCGTATCTGTCCGCGCTCGTGCTGATGATCGTCCCCTCGTTTTGGGCGGCCTTTGCAGCGACCGCAATCGTCTCCGCCATTGCCGGCCTGGTCGGCGGTTTTATCGTCAACCGCGTGCGTGGTGCTTATTTCGCGCTCATCACCTTTGGCATGGCTCAGATCGCCGCCAAGGTGGTCTACAATACACGCGCGCTCGGCGCGTCCGACGGGCTGATCGGCGTCCCTGTCATCAACATCAATCTTGGCATCGCATCGATTTCGAGCGCCTCGCCGGCCGCCTTTTTCATCTTCGTGCTCTCACTTATTGTCATTTTTTATGTGCTGTCCGCGTATCTGCTCGACACTCCGTTCGGCCGCCTCCTGATTGCGTTGCGGGCCAACGAGAACCGCGTTCAGTTTCTCGGCTATCGCACGATGACTGCAAGGCTCGCGGCCTACGTTATCGCCGCCATGATCGCGGCCCTGTCGGGCGCGCTCTATCCGATGCTGCGAGGATTTGTCTCGCCCGAGCTTCTGTTTTTCGCGACTTCAGGCAATGCCGTCATCACCGTCGTTACCGGCGGCGCCGGAACGCTGGTCGGAGCGCTCTATGGCAGCTTGCTGCTCACACTGTTGAAGTCCGTGGTCGGCAGCTATACCGAACACCATTTGATCGTAATTGGCCTTCTTTTCATGGGCGCGGTCGTCTTCCTGCCCAGAGGATTGATGGGGGTTGTGCGGCCGGCGATCGAGCGGATGCTGGCGCGGGAGACGAAGCCATGACCGCGCCCATTCTGGAGATCCGCGATCTGTCGGTGAGTTTCGGCGGCCTGCGCGCTGTCGACGACGTCAGTTTCAGCATAGCGCGGAATCACATCACAACAGTGATCGGGCCGAACGGTGCCGGAAAATCGACCTTGTTCAACCTAATCTCCGGGGCGCTACGGCCGCGCAACGGCCAAGTTCTGATCGAGGGCGTCGAATACACGGCGCAGCCTCCTTACCGCTTGCAGGCGGCCGGGCTCGCGCGCTCATTCCAGATCACGAATCTGTTCTTCGAATTGTCGGTAGCCGAAAATCTGAGGCTTGCCGCCCAGGTTCTCGAACCGCTGTCGATGGCATGGCGGCCGATCGGCTCCAGCCGCATTGCACGGGCGCGTGTCGACGAGTTGCTGCACCGCTTCGAGCTTACCACTAAGGCACAGTATCCGGTCGGCAAGCTGTCGCATGGTGAGCAGCGCCGCCTCGAAGTCGCTGTCGCACTTGCGTGCAAGCCAAAAATTCTGTTGCTCGACGAGCCAACGCAAGGGATGAGCCATGGCGATACCCAGGAGACCGCGGCGCTGATCAAGTCGCTCGCGGTCGACGTGACCGTTCTCCTGATCGAACATGACCTCGAGCTTGTGATGAGCCTCTCCGATCATGTCATCGTCATGCATCAGGGCCGCAAACTGGCCGAGGGCTCGCCGGCGGACGTGCGCAGCAACCCGGCGGTGCAGACCGCCTATTTCGGGCACGCCTGACCATGCTCGAAATCCGCAACCTTCAGACCCATTACGGCCTGAGCCACATCATTCAGGGCATCGACCTGACCGTGCCAGACGGCGAGGCGTTCGGGATCTTCGGACGCAACGGTGTCGGCAAGACGACGCTACTCAAGACGATCGCCGGTTGGATCAAACCGACCGATGGCGAGATCGATTTCAACGGGGAACCGATTCAAGGCCTGCATTCGGATCGCATCGCCCGCCGCGGGGTTGGCTTTGTGCCCGAGGACCGGCGCATTTTCCCAGGGCTAACGGTCGAGGAGAATCTGACGCTCGGGTTTCTGCAAGTGCCTGGACGCTCCGCTGCGGATAATCGCGCGGCATTGCAAAGGACCTACAAGCGTTTTCCCCGGCTGTTGGAACGTCGTAACCAAAATGGCACGACTCTGTCCGGCGGTGAACAGCAGATGCTGGCAATGGCGCGTGTCATGGTTGGCAAACCTAGCCTGCTGCTGATCGACGAGCCGAGCGAAGGTCTGGCGCCGATGATCGTTGCCGACCTGTTCGCTATCATCAAAGAAATGAAGCAGGCCGGCTGCGCCATTCTGCTTGTCGAACAGAATGTGCATCAGGCCCTGACGGTTTGCGATCAGTTTGCGGTCATCGAACGCGGGCGTATCGTGCTGAGCGGTCGTGCGAACGACAAGTCGGACCGCGAAAAGCTGCTGGCTACAATTGCCGTGTAATACGAGACCGCTAAATTGGTAAAACACGAGACTGGAGGAAGCGCCATGGCCAAAACGAAAATATTGACACTCCTGCAAATTGTGGTCGCGATGACCGTTGTTGCTGTGGGAACTGCGCGCGCACAGGTCAAGGATTACCCGACCAGACCTATCCAGGTGATCGTGCCGTTCGCCGGCGGAAGCGCGAGCGATGTGGTCACGCGCATTATGCTGCAGGAGATGTCGAAGTCCTTGGGTCAGAATTTTGTCGTCGATAACCGTCCCGGCGCGGGCGGCAACACCGGGACCGCCGCCGCAACCAGGGCGGCGCCGGACGGCTACACCTTGCTGATGAGCACGTCCGGTCCGCTCGCGGCCAACAAGACCCTGTTTAAGGCCCTTGGCTATGACCCGGAAAAGGATCTGGCCCCGATCTCGCTATTCGCGATCCTCCCCAATGTCATCGTGATCAATTCAAAACTGCCGCCAAAGACATTGACGGAGTTTATCGCCTACGCGAAGGCGCACCCGAAGGAGCTCAACTATGGCTCAGTCGGAGTCGGAAGCTCGCAACATCTGGCCGCCGCATATTTCGAGCAGATCACGGGTGTCCAGCTCACGCATGTGCCCTATCGCAACATCGCCCAATACACGCCGGACTTCCTCTCCGGCCAGGTTCCGCTCGGATTCCAGCTTCTGCCAAACGTGCTCGGCATGTTGAAATCTGGCGACGCGCGTGCGCTCGCCGTCACCAGCGACAAGCGCATGACAGCCCTGCCCGACGTACCGACGGCGGCTGAAGCGGGCGTGAAGAACTACGAGACCTCCGCCTGGCTAGCATTGTTGGCGCCCGCCGGCACGCCGAAGCCGAATGTCGACAGGATCTACAAGGCGCTCGCAGAAGCGGTAAAGGATCCGACTGTGAAAGCACGCTTAACCGAACAGGGCGCCGAACCGGTCTCGCCGGGACCCGAGGAGCTTGAGAAGTTTATGGCGTCGGAAACCGTCAAATGGCGCGATATTATCAATAAGGCCGGTATTCCGCCGATGTAAGTGACCTCACTTGGCTTTTTCGAAGCAAGTGTTGCGAAAGAATGGCTTGGAAGGAATTTGTTATACAAAATAAGAATTTCAGCGCAGAGCGGCTCGCGCGAACGCCGTCGACGCGCATATTCCGTAATCTGTCATTGTGCGAATCTGCCAGCACGACGATTGCTCAGAAGCCACAAGGCTTTGCAAATTTAAGTTTTGTTTGACTGAACGACTTTCCGAAACAAATTAAAATTGCACAGATCCGCCGTACGATGAATCACGCGATGGCAGTGTCGAAGGCTTCCGCACGCAGACGATTTTAGTTGCCCCGCTGCTGCGGCGTACCGAATGATGGAATCTGTCCCGGCACGACGACATTGTCGCGGCCGAGCGAGGCGATATCGCGCACGCCGAGATTGCCCATGGTGCGACGTATCTCTGCTTCGAAAATGGCGAGCGCGCGGCGCGCTCCGGGCTCACCCGCGGCACCGACGCCGTAGAGCGTCGCGCGTCCAATCGCCACCGCGTCGGCACCGAGCGCCAGACCCTTGAGGACGTCGCTGCCCCGCCGGAAGCCCGAATCTACGATGATCTTCAGCCGGGTGCCGGCCGCCGCGGCGATGTGCGGCAGCATCTCGATCGGAATGGCCGCGGCATCGAGCACGTTGCCGGCATGGTTTGAGACGATAATGCCGTCGGCGCCGCACGCGGCAGCCTTCACCGCATCGTCGGGGTGCAGGATGCCTTTGACGATAAGCGGCCGCGGCCAGAGATCGCGCAATCGGCGCAGGTAATCCCAATCGAGCCTATCATTGCGGCTGAGGAAGCCTGCCCCCTGACCAGCCGTGTAGTTCTTCCCCCCGGCGGCCGCCGGCGGGAAATGGACATTGGGAAAGCGCGGCAGCCGCCCCTCTGCGAGGACGTAGCGGGCGAGCGTACCAAACAGCCAGCGCGGATGGCTGAGCCCGTCGATCGCGCTCCGCAGCGTGACCCGCGGCGGAAAGTTGGCGCCGTTACGGATATCGAACTCGCGGTTGTTGTATGTCGGCGAGTCGACGGTGAGCCCCGGAACTGACTCCGAGAAGCCGATTTGGGATGTCTCATATGGGTCATTAGCGACCGAGCCATTCAGCGCCCGTGCCGATCAATGTCGGCTATGCCTCCCATAGCGACCATTCATGGCATCAGTCCGAATTGACGCGATGTGCCATTTGCGAGTTCTACAAGGAAAGATTCCGCGAGCGACACAGCGTCGCCCGCGGTTCAAAAACGTTAGGCTTTGGCGGCCACCGTCTCCATTTCAACCACCCATAGCGGATTAGCAAGCTTGCTGACGACAACCCATGTCGAGGCCGGCGTGTGGCCCGGCTTCAGATATTTCTCTCGGTGAGTTTTAAGATACTTCAGGCCGTCGGGGTCGGTTGAATAGACATTGAGCCGGACGATATTCTCCGGGCCCATGCTGGCGTCTGTAAGGATAGCCAACGTATTTTGCCAGATCTGGTCATGCTGAGCCTCGAAACCTTCGGGAAGAGTGCCATCCGGACGCACGCCGACCTGACCGGCGGTAAAAAGCCAGCGTGCATTCGGAGGCACCTCCACGCTGTGACTGTACATCGCTGCGGGCGGTGCGACGGTCGGCGGATTTCTTGTCTTCAACATGGCAGTCAACTCCGTTTTTGAAGCGTACATCGTTTTCCGTTTGGTCAAGGCACGTTGTCATTATGCTAGTTCCGTAAGGCGACTGCTACATGCTGCGCGCCTGATTTATCCGCCTTAGTCGTTTCCGATATTCCAAAATGAAACTGGAACGCGTAGACAATAGTAGACGGCAGAGTTCCTCAGAAGTCACAGACAGACAAACTGCGATCCAGCGCATGTCCAAATCGGGTCAAAAGCGGACATTCCGCGATGTCTGGGCCATGTCGGCTATGCCCTCGAAAGCGGGCATTTATTACGGCAATCGGAATGTCCGCTTTGTGCCAATAGGCGACCTAACGTTGACATCGAGGATGCCCCGAAGTGCCCGTTTGGCCGCTCTCCCGCCGTTCTGATTGATATCGATCAAAGACGGGGCGAATATCTCATCACTGCAGCAACAAAGGGAGGGATACTAAGATGTCTCGAAAATTTACTCGCCGCAAATTCATGGCCGCAATGGCCACTGGTGCTGCGCTCGCAACGTTCAAATTTCCCACGCCGGCCGTCGCACAGAGTGCATCCTTCAAGCTCGGCTTGCTCACCGTCAAGACCGGACCGCTCGCGCAGGGCGGCATCCAGATGGAGCAGGGTATCGTCACCTACCTGAAAGAAAAGAATTACATTCTCGCCGGCCGCAAAGTTGAATTCATCTCCGCCGATACCGGCGGTAATCCGGCGGGCACCAAAACCAAAGCGCAAGAGCTTATCGAGCGCGACAAAGTTGACGCCATCCTCGGGCCGCTTGCAGCCTTCGAATTGCTAGCGATCACCGACTACATTCGCGAAAAAAAGACGCCGCTGCTCAGCTTGGCCGCCGCCGAGGACATGACCCAGCGCCGCCCCAACCCGTACTTCCTGCGCGCGTCGTCGACGTCAGCGCAGGCGATGCATCCGATGGCGGACTTCGCAGCCAAGGAAATGAAGCTCAAGCGTATTATCACGATCTCCGAGGACTTCGCCTTCGGCTACGAACAAATGGGTGGCTTCCAGCAGACCTTCGAGGACAATGGCACCCGCATCCTAAAGAAGCTGTGGCCGCCGATTGTCACTCCGGATTACACGCCCTATCTCGCGCAGATCGCCGATTGCGACGGCGTGTGTCAGGGCTTCGCCGGGTCGAACCCGCTGCGCTTCATGAAGCAATATGCGGCGGCGGGACTCAAATTCCCGGTTGTGACCGGTCAGACCGGCGGCGACGATGCACTGTTACGCAGCTTCGGCGACGAGGCCATCGGCCTTGTGAGCTGCTGCCTCTACACGCTCGACCTCAACACCGAGAGCAACAAGCGCTTCATTGCCGCGATGGTGAAGGACTTCGGCGTCGAACCTGGCCAGTATGCCGCCGGGCTCTATGTCAACGGCATGGTGATCGAAGCGGCCCTGCAGAAGACAGACGGAAAGTCCGACGACAAAGACGAGTTAATGAAAGCGCTCAGGTCGGTGTCGCTTACCGACACGCCGCGCGGGCCGATCAAGTTCGACCATTTCGGCAACGTGATCGGCGATTTCTTCATCCGCCGTCTCGAGAAAGCTGGTGGCAGGTACATCAATAAGACAATCAAGACCTATAACAACGTGAGCCAGTTCTGGACCTACGACGAGAAGAAGTTTCTCTCGCAGCCGGTCTACTCGCGCGACTATCCGCCACTCAAGTCATGATGCAATTCGTTTCGCGGGCGCCGCATAGGCGCCCGCGGTCCTTGGGGATGATATCTCTTCGAGACGATATTCAAAACGCCGGCATCTTCCGGGGCTTTATGATTAGTCACCGCCTCGCGCATGACTGCTGTGGGTCATAAGCGGACATGACGCCGTTGAATTTGGATGTCTGCTTTGCCCCCGAAAGCGGACATTATTCGCTGTGGGCGGATGTCCGGTCTTATAAGCTATCTGGCTTTGGAAATTACTTCCGATAAGTCCTCTTA
>Ga0209890_10000455_pt1 | contig 18987 bp, 17 predicted proteins | sample OrgsoiDNA2013049_FD_185799 | JGI IMG/M metagenome (GOLD analysis project Ga0209890, IMG submission 185799) | Permafrost soil microbial communities from the Arctic, to analyse light accelerated degradation of dissolved organic matter (DOM) -... | ecosystem: Environmental > Terrestrial > Soil >...
TGGGCCTCGCAACGCATCAATCGCGATCGTCGGCCAACGTGGCGGCCAGTTCGCCTCGTCCCTGCTGATCACGGGCACAGCGTAGGTGATTTCCCGAGCGTCGCCTCGTCGCCGTCCATTTCCCTTCGGCGCGAACGGCCCTTTCGGACGGGTCGAGCCGACTCGCGTCCGGCCAGCCCGCGCGGGGCTGCGGAGCGCGGCCCTTAAGATGTCGGCGTGGCCGTCACGCAGACCGACCTCCCGCCGACGCCGGCCACCCGTACCGACCCCACCTCCACCGTGTCGCTGCGCGACCGGCTGGTGCCGCCGTTCACCGGCAGCCGCTTGTGGGGCTGGCTCGCGCCGATCGCGGTGACGCTGCTCGCCGGGTTCCTGCGCTTCAACCAGCTCGCCGTGCCGGGCGGCAAGGGGTCGACGCTCGCCGCCCTATGCACTGACCCCAAGGGTGCAAAGGCGTGTGTATTCGACGAGGTCTATTACACCCACGACGCGTGGAGCCTGGCCCATCACGGCGTCGAGCTCAACGTCACCAACGACGGTGCCGGTTACGTCGTGCATCCACCACTCGGCAAGTGGATGATCGCGCTCGGCGAATGGATCGTGCGCGACCCGAACTTCACCAACCCCTTCGGCTGGCGATTCATGTCCGCCGTCGTCGGCACCCTCGCCGTCCTCATCGTGGCTCGTACCGCCCGCCGCATCACGCGCTCGACGATGCTCGGCTGCGTCGCCGGCCTCATCTTTAGCCTCGACGGCCTTGAGTTCGTGCAGAGCCGCACCTCGATGCTCGACATCTTCCTGATGTTCTGGGTCGTGGTCGCGTTCGCGTGTCTCGTCCTTGACCGAGATCAGGTGCGCGGTCGACTCGTCGATCGCCTGCACACCACGACCTACGGCAAGTTCGGACCGCACGTCGGCATGCGCTGGTGGCTGCTCGCGTGCGGGGTTGCGGTTGGTGCAGCGTCCGCAAGCAAGTGGGACGGCGTGTACTTGATCCCAGCGTTCGGCCTGCTCGCTCTTGCGTGGACGATGGGCGCGCGCCGGGCCGTCGGCGTGCAGTACCCGTCACTTCAGACGCTCGTGCGCGATGTCATTCCGGCGACGGCGTGGCTGGTCGTCACGCCAGTCATCGTGTACCTCGCCTCGTGGACCGGCTGGTTCTTGAACGGCCCGAAATATGCGTACGACCGCGAGTGGGCGAAGGGCCGCGGCACGGACTTCAGCTTTGTGCCGGCCTCGCTGCGCAGCTTGTGGCACTACCACGCCGAAGCATTGAGATTTCACCAGCAGTTGAGCTCGTACCACTCGTATCGCGAGAACGCGTGGGGATGGTTGTTCGACGCGAGACCAGTGCTGTACTTCGCGAACTATCCGCACTACGACTCGACGCCGCCGTACGGCTGCACAACGAAAGACAGTGCCGGCTGCGCGCGCATGATTTACGACCTTGGCACGCCGGCGATCTGGTGGGCGTCGATCCCGGTGATGTGCTTCATGTTGTATCTCGTGGCCCGCCGCGACTGGCGCGGTGGCGCGCTGCTGCTCCCCTTCCTGGCCATGTACGTGCCGTGGTTGTTCCAGTACAAGCGCACCATGTTTTTCTTCTACGCATTGCCGCTGCTGCCGTTCATTTGCATCGCGCTCGCGGTGACAATCGGCTATCTGATCGGGCCCTCGTGGGCATCGATGAATAGACGCATGGCCGGTGCAATCACCGGCGGCTCATATGTGTTGATCGTGGTGGTGATGTTCTTCTACTTCTACCCGATCTTGACGGCGCGTACGGTCACCTTCGTCAACGGCTGGGAGCACCGGATGTGGTTCCACAGCTGGATCGAGGACAAAGGCTCCTAACCCGCTCGCGCCCTTTCCCATGATCACGAAGCCTTGTGGTTGCTCTAGCGAATTAAGGCTTCACGATCATGAATCACGGCGGACGGCGGCGGTGCGGGGTCGGCGAACAGCGCGACCTACTTCTTACGACTCCGCTACGACTTCGGGTCAATGGCATCCGCCGGTGAACGTAAGGACGAAGATCAGCGTTGAGCCAATGAATCCGCACGCTCAGGCGACGGGAAGGAAGCGCAACCGGTGATCACCCTGCTCGTGGTCGGACTGCTCGGCGGCCTGATCACCAGCATTTCGCCCTGCGTGTTGCCGGTACTACCCGTCATCCTCGCCACCGGCGTGCCGCGAGCTGGCGACGCAGACGCACGCAACCCGGCGTCCAAGAGGGCCGCGACGGCGGAGAAGACGTGGTCGTGGCGGCCGTACGCCGTGATCGCGGGGTTGGTTGTCAGCTTCAGCTTGGCGACGCTGTTCGGCTCGATCGTGCTGTCTGCTCTGCACTTGCCGCAGGACCTCTTGCGCGACATCGGCATCGCCGTGCTGGTCGTCGTCGGCCTGGGCCTCATCGTGCCGGCGCTTGGGCACCTGCTTGAGCGGCCATTCTCGAGGCTGCCTGCACGGGCGGTCGATGCCAACGGCACCGGATTCGGCGTGGGCCTCGGTCTGGGCTTGCTCTACACACCGTGTGCCGGCCCGGTCCTGGCGACCATCGCCGTGGTCGGCGCGAACCATCGGGTCGGGCTCAATGCGATCGAGCTGACCGTCGCTTTCGCGATCGGCGCCGCAGTGCCGTTGTTGCTACTCGCCCTCGCCGGCGAGCGGTTGACGCGTCGGCTTGGCGCGCTGCGCCGACGCGCGAGAGGCTTACGTGTTGCCGGTGGTGTCTTGATGATTGCGGTCGCGGTCGCGATCGGCGCCAACGCGACGAATGGGCTTCAGCGGCACGTGCCGGGCTACACCAGGGCATTGCAGCAGAAGGTGGAGAACAGCTCGACGGCCGCGAAGAAACTGCAGGCACTCACCGGCGAGGCAGCCAACGGCACAAGCACGGCGTGCTCGCAAGGTGGAGCGGTTCTCGAGGCCTGTGGTGCCGCGCCCGAACTCACTGGCCTCACCGGTTGGCTCAACTCGGCGCCGCTGACCTTGGCGTCACTGCACGGCAAGGTGGTGCTGCTCGACTTCTGGACCTACAGCTGCATTAACTGCCAACGAACATTGCCGCACGTCGAGGCGTGGTACCGCGCGTATCACGACGCCGGCCTTGAGGTGATCGGCGTACACACTCCGGAGTTTTCGTTCGAACACGTCACCAGCAACATCGCCAGCAACGCGAAGTCGCTCGGCGTGAAGTATCCGATCGCCATCGACAACGACTACGCCACCTGGAACGCGTATTCCAACCAATACTGGCCGGCCGAATACCTGATCGACTCGACCGGCATGGTGCGGCATCTCGTCTTCGGCGAGGGCGACTACGACGGGACCGAGCGACTCATTCGCGAACTGCTGACGACAGCCAACACGAAGGCGGTGTTGCCCGCGCCGACTTCGGTTGCGACCGCAACGCTCACGGCGAAGCAGACACCTGAGTCATACCTCGGCTACTCCGAACAGCAGAACCTGACCGAAGGCCCGCTCGCCCACGACGTCGAAAAGACCTATACGTTTCCGGCGACGCTCGACCCCGACACGTTCGGCCTTTCCGGCAACTGGACCGACACCACGGAGTCGGCGAACGCCGGGGCGAACGCGAAACTCGAGCTGAATTTTCAAGCGCACGAGGTATATCTCGTACTCGGCGGCACCGGCACGGTCGACGTCGCTGTCAACGGGACGTCGATCGGCTCGCTCAAGGTGTCAGGCACCCCGCGCCTGTACAACGTCGTGCACCATTGGACCGGCACGCGCGCCATGTTGGCGCTGACCGTCAGCCCCGGCGTCCAGGCTTACGACTTCACCTTCGGTTAGTCGACTACCGGACGCCGCTCACCTTGCGCGCCGTCGCCGACTCAGGCAGCACGATCGCGTGCTTGACTGCGACCGCGCGCTTAGTCACGTTTGTGAAGAACAACCGCGTCGATGCACGCAGCCAGGCAAAGCCCAGCAGCGCGCCGCCGAGCACATCAGTCGGAAAGTGCATACCACGGTAAAGCCGCGAGGACGCGACGATCACCGGGATAAGGATGGCAGCCGCGATCGCGATGCGGCGCCAGGCGATGTGCGCCGCATATCTCACGACGAGGACGGCGATCGCTCCCCACAGCGCGACAGCTGCAGCGGTGTGACCCGACGGGAAGCTCGAGGTCGGCGGGGCCTGATCGAGGTGCACGACATTGGGCCGCGGGCGGTGCACCAGCAACGTGGTTGTCACGAAGATGGCGACCTCGCCGGCCACAGCACATGCAACGAACAAGGGCTCGCGCCACTTCTTAAAAACCAGGCGCGCGGTGACGACCGCGACCAAGGCGATCCCGATCACGACGTAGGTCGAGGCGACATCGGTCGCGCCGAGCGTGAGCGTGTTCAGCCAGCCGGTGCGATTGCGGGCGAGGGTTTGGTCGACCGAACCGTCGAGGTGGCCGAGCCGGCTATGCGACAGCAGATGCACGTCGAGATAACCCAGGCCGGCCATGATGCCGATTAGCACAACTGCGCAGACGAACAAGAGCGCCACGGTTCGCTTCATGACTTCACCAATCGCTCGCTAGCAGCCGGGTCGAGGGACCCGCGTTCGGTGTACGGCTCGACGCGTTTGCGCCAGATCCGGAAAGCTGCGGCCGTCGCGACGAACCAGCCGATCGCAAAGATCCAGCCGCCGACAACGTCGCTCAGGTAGTGCACGCCCAAGGTGACGCGCGCAAACCCGATGGCTGCGACGACAACAAGCGCGATTGACACTGACACCGCGCGCCACGCTGGGCGCATCACTGGCAACAGCACGGCAAGCAAAATGAGGACGCCGACCAACGACTCGAGTGCGTGACCTGACGGAAAGCTCTTACCGGGGGCACTAGCAACGGGGTCGGAGAAGAGCGGTCGAGCTCGATCCGCCAGTGTCTTGATGACGTTGTCGAGCAGCGCTGCGCCAGCCATGGTCACGCCGGCCCACAATGCGAGCCGCCCCGCGCCCCTGATCAACAGCACGACGGCGAGCACGGCGGTCAAGATCCAGAAGGTGCGCGGCGCTCCGGCCGTGCTGACGTCGTCGAGCACGCGCACGAGCCAGTGGTGGTCGATCACCAGGTCGTGGGTGCCGCGAGCGACCGACTGGTCGAAGTCTTGGAGGCCCGAGCTGTGCGACCGCACCAACGCGAGGAGCACACCGAACGGCACCAAGACCACGAAGCCGGCGATGCCCCAGAGGGTGAGGGTCCTGGTCAGGCGGGAGTCGGGCGGAAGCGACCTAGAGTCTCGCCTCGGTCGGGAGGTCGCCGCGAAGCCACGATGCCGTCGCAATCTCATTGGCTGCTCTTACCCATCCGCGATGGGGTTTAACCCATTAGCCACGCCACCATCGACCGTGGCGGTTGCGGGCAGCCATCGGCGGGTACGCATCAGGGCAACTGCGTCGAAAGGACAGGCACGTGACGAGCACCAGCACCCGCAACCGCACCCGCACCGTGGCACACGTGAGGCACACGGCGACTGGCTCGGCCGGCGCAACGGTGGCGCGAGCCGGGCTCATTGCCCGCGGGGTGATCTACCTGTTGATCGGCTGGGTGGCACTCATGCTCGCCATGGGGCGCAGCAACAAGGAGGCCGACCAGAGCGGCGCCCTTCAGAGCCTGGCGCACAAGCACTACGGCTCGACCGCGTTGTGGCTGCTCGCCATCGGCTTTGCGGCTTACGCGCTGTGGCGCATCAGCGAGGCGTTCTTCGGCGTCACTGGCGAAGGTGATGGCGCCGGCCCGCGGCTGAAGTCAGCGTTTCGTGGCGTTGTGTATGCATTTTTCGCGGTCACGACCATCTCGATTCTGCACGGCTCAGGCAACAGTCAGGCCAAGACTCAACAAGACATGACCGCGCGGGTGATGCGGCATTCTGGCGGCCAGTGGGCTGTCGGCATCGTCGGAGGCGTGGTCGTCCTCGTCGGACTGATGCTGGTCGCCGAAGGGCTGCGACGGAAGTTCCTGAAGACGCTTCGACTCGATCAGATGTCAGCGCGCACCCGGTCAACTGTCACCGCACTTGGTGTGATCGGCACGACGGCTCGCGGCATCGTCTTCACCGTTGCTGGCGCGCTGGTCATCGAAGCGGCGAAGACGTTCAACCCGGCGAAAGCACGCGGGCTCGACGAGGCATTGCGCACCATGCAGAGCCGCGCGTACGGCAGTGTGATCCTCGGCGCTGCGGCGATCGGCCTCGTAATCTTCGGTCTCTACGGTCTGTGCGAAGCGCGGTGGCGCAAGGTGTGATCGTGGGCTGAATCGTCAGGCCCCGCCGGCGGTTACCACAAAGTCGGTCACGAACCCGGCCATCAGACCAAGCAGCAAGCCCCACCCGAGGATGTCGCGCCGGTTGATTCGGGCCGCCATGCCGAGCAGCTGAATTACGACGTACAGAATCGAGCCGGCGGCCAACGTGAGAAAGATGACGCTGAGCGCATCGGACGTGAACGAGTGCCCAACCCACGTGCCGATGAACGTCGGCCCGCCACCGATGGCCGCGAGCCCCAACAGGTACAGCCAACTGGGTCGCTTCCGATCCTCACCCGCGCTCGCCGCAAGGGGCGCGGTGATGCCGAAACCTTCGGTCGCGTTGTGCAGCCCAAATCCGATCACCAAGATCGTCGCGAGCCCGATCTCATTGCGCGCGGCCGAACCACCGATCGCCAGCCCCTCACCGAAGTTGTGGAGACCGATACCAATGGCGATCATCAGCGCGAGTCGACGACCCGCGGCGCCGGCGTCCGATTCTTCTTTGTGCGGACGACGGGCCAGTATTCGCTCGTAATAGACCAGCGACATGAGACCGACCGCGAGTCCCCCGGCAAAGAGCGAGCCGTAGCCCCAGATCGGCGCGAGCCCGCCGGTGTGCTCGTGCACTTTGGCCAGCGCAGCATCAATCGGCGCGTAGGCGTGCGACAACACGTCCCAGACCAAGAACAGCAGGACGCCGATCGCCACCGCATTCAGCGCCAGGCGCACCAGCGGAACCGGCTTGCGCAGCCGGCCGAGCGGCATGCCGAGCACGATCGTGCCGCCGGCGATGGCGCCAAGCAAAAGCGTCCGTCCGAGCGTCACATCGTCCTCCGCTAGTAAGCGTAGGGTTACCTTACTAGTGGCGCTTGTTGGCGCACCAGCTGGCTCGTAGCGTCGAGCCTCGGTGCGCCACACTCGACGCCATGCCGACGATGTCGAAGCGCACCCTGCGACTCGCGCTCGGTGTGGCCTGGCTGATCGACGCCGGCCTGCAGTTTCAGCCGTTCATGTTCACCCGGGCATTTTCGGACGACGTGTTGGCCGCCGCCGCGAGCGGCCAGCCTCGTTTCGTCGCAACGCCCGTGCAATGGGCAGCGGACGCCGTCGGCGCGCATCCGTTCGCATGGAACCTGGTGTTTGCGCTGCTGCAACTGACGATCGCCGTCGCCTTACTTGCAGGGCGCGCCATCAAGCCGGCCCTGGTGGTGTCGATCGGGTGGGCCTTGTCGCTGTGGTACTTAGGCGAAGGGCTCGGCGGCATCGCCGGCTCGAGTGCGTGGCTCTTGACCGGCGCGCCTGGCGCCGCCTTGATCTACGTGGTGTTGTCGGCGGCAGCCTGGCCGGCACCCACGTCGCGCCCGCCGTGGTGGCTGCCGCTGGCGTGGGCCGGCTACTGGATTGGTGGCGCGATCTTGCACCTGCTGAACGGTCCGACCCGCGGACCCGACCTCGCGGCTGCGATCGCCGCTGGCGCCAATGGCTCCCCCGGCTGGCTGAGTCGCCTCGACTTTTCGTTGGCGCGCACCGCGAATACCTGGAGCGAACTCGACATCGCCCTGCTCATAGCGCTGCAGATTCTCATCGGTGTCGCCGTGTTCGCGCCACGACCGGTGCGCAACACCGGGCTCGCGCTCGGCGCGTTCGTAGCGCTCGCATTCTGGTTTGTCGGCCAGCAGCTCGGTCAGCTCACCAGCGGCCACGCGACCGACGTCAACACCGGCCCGCTGATCGTGCTGCTCGCCGCCGCGACCTTCGCTACCGGAAGACCCCGGTATGACCAAGGGAGTAACGCCCTGGCTGCGGGTAGACGCACAAGCCATGAGGCCCGCTCCCGACGCGTATTTTCTTGATGAGATGCCCGTCGATCGTGCTGATCTCATACACGACACCGCTGTAACGACCTGACACCCACAACTGCGTGCCGTCGACCGACAACCCGCCCATGTCAGGCGAACCGCCACCGGCAATCTTGAAGGTCTTCATCACCGTGCGGGTAGCGAGGTCGATGAGCCCGATCGAGCCTTCGCCACGGTTGGTCACGTACATCACCTTCGCGTCGCGACTGACGTAGAGCCCGTGCGCACCCTTGCCGGTGGGAATGAACCCAATCTTCGTGAACGTGTCGCCGTCGATTTCCCACACGCCGTTGCTCTGCATATCGGCGATGTAAAACACCTTGCCATCGGGCGACATCTTCACGTCTTGTGGCATCGCGTTTGGCGTCAACTGCATTTGCCCGACCACTTGATGCGTCATCGTATCGAGCTTCAAGACCTTGCCATCAAACTCGCAGCTGACGATGAAATACCTACCATTCAACGAAAAATCAGCGTGGTTCACGCCCTTGCATGGCACGGCCGTCGAGCTGATCTGCGCCATCGTCTGCGGGTTCAACCAGTCGATGCGGTGCATGCGCTCGGCCATCACGATCGCGTACTGGCCGTCGGGTGTGAAGTACAAGTTGTACGGATCAGCGACAGCGACCGGCTTACCCGGCTGCCCGGTCATCGGATCGATCGGTACCAGCGCGTTGCCGACGTCGCTGTTCACCCACAACGTCTTCAGGTCATACGACGGCACGACGTGTTGCGGCTGGGCCGGCACGGCAAAGTGGTTCACGATCGCACCGGTTGCCGGGTCGATCACGTCGACGGTGTTGCTCACACTGTTCGGCACGTAGATGCGATTCGGCATCTGCGCGACAACAGGACTCAACAAGCCGGCCGCGTCGTGGCTGTAGACATTCGTCGGGTCGTCGACGCTCGGCATGCCAGGCAACGCGTCGGCAACGGTACCGACCAAAGGCGCGGCTGAAGACAACGGCGCAGTTGAAGCCGCGGGCGTAACTGAAGATGCCGGAGCCGAAGGCGCCACCACATTGGCTGCAGCCGACGCAAGCTGGCTCGCGTACGCCGGCGGGGCCGACGTCCGGGCTGGGGTTGAGGATGCGCTCGCCGCCACCGCGGGTCCGTCACGATGCGCGGCGAGTTTGTCGCGCTGCTCCTCTGTGCATGACGACACGACCAGACCGAGCGCGACGGCGACAGCGCAGGCCGCAACGAGCCCGGCTGGCGCACGGAATCGTCGAAGTCTCACGACCCCATCATCCTCGACATCGACACGGCCGCGAGCTGGCGTCTTTGAAGCCCATCGAGGATGCGCGGCATCGCTTGCACCGTGCCCGGGTGGCCGAAGTGCATCGACACGATCGAGCCTTGCCGCACCGAACCAAGCAACCGCGTGGTGATCGCGTCCGGCCCGGGGTCGGTGTAGTCGAGCGGATCGACGTCGAACGACAAGCACTCCCGATACCCGGCACGAGCCGCGGCCGCGAGGATCGTCGGCGTGGCCCGCGTGGTGCCACTCGGCCGAAACCATCGCCCACGTGAGCCGGTCAACTTCTCCAGCAGGTCAGCACACTTGATGATCTCGGTGTCGTCGGTGGCCGCGCTCAACTTCGGCATCGTCAGGTGGTCGTAGGTGTGATTGCCCAGCTCGTGGCCGGCGTCGAGAATGCGCATCGCCATGTCAGGGTGCTGCTGGAGCCAGGTCCCGACGGCGAGCACGGTGACCTGCGCGTTCGCGGCTTTGAGCGCCGCAAGCAGCTGAATCGCGAGGGCCGGGTCACCAGCGCCGTGAAACGTGAGAGCGACGCCGGTAGCGGTCGCCGGCCCGTGCACGATCTCGCGGGCAATCGTCAATCCGCCGGACGACGACGGGCTTGGCGTCGAAGCGTCGGCAGACGTCGGCGCCGCAGCCGCCGGGGTGGACGCCGATTCGCTGTCCGTCGGGGGGCCGGACGGCGCCGCGGTGGTCGATCCAGGCGCAGGGGTCGGCGTCCGTGTCGTGGTGATCTTGCTCGACGGCGACGCGGGGTTCGTAGCGCTGGCACCGCTGGACTTGTGCGGGTGGGTGTCGCAGCCGGCAACCTGCTCGCCCACGAGTGCCGTCGCCGTCGCCACGAGTGCAGCTCGCAAGACGGTTCGCCGGTCAAGTCCCACGCAGGCACCCTAAGGCAGAGCTCGGGCGCGGTCGAAAGGTTGCCGTCAGGTTGGGCGACCAGGCTGTCGGTGGAAGGCTCAGTGGGCGATCGGCGATCGCCCCAGGGCTTAGTGGGCGATCGGCGATCGCCCTAGGGCTTAGTCGGCGATCGTCGGTCGCCGCAGGGCGCCGTCGACTACCTTGGAGCCTCGTGCACGCATCACTCGCGAAAGGGCAACGACCGTTGGCGCTGGCTCGATGGCCGCGGCGGGTCGCATTCGTCGCCGCCGGGTTGACGTTGGCCGCGTGCACGCACTCGTCGCCGAACGCTCAGGTCGCCCGATCGTCCGGGCCGGCAACATCGCCGGGCGCCAGCAGCGCGATCGCGTCACCGGCGACTGCAGTGTCGTCGCAAATTCCGTCGGCACCGGCACCCGCGGTGTCGTCGCAGCAGGTCTCATCGTCGGTTGCCGCATCAAGTTCCTCGGCAGTCGCGCCGCCGCCGGCCGGGAGCACAAAGCCACCGGCCCCGAAGCCGCCAGTGACACCGAGCGCATCGTCGGGGCCGTGCGGTTCAGCGGCGAGTGCCCAATACACCCACGTGGTGTGGATTTGGATGGAGAACAAGGAGTACGGCTCGGTCATGGGGAGCCAGAGCGCACCGTACGAGAACGCGTTAGCCAGGGGCTGCGGATCGGCGACGAACTATCAAGGTGTGACGCACCCGTCGCTGCCTAACTATCTCGCCGCTACGGGCGGGTCGACGTTCGGCGTCAGCGACGACGCCAGCCCGAGCGCGCACCCGATCGCGGCCGACTCGATCTTTGGGCAACTCACCCGCGCCGGCCTCTCGTGGCGTTCGTATGAAGAGTCGATGCCGACAAACTGTGCCGCAGGAGATTCCGGATCGTACGCCGTCAAGCACAATCCGGCTGCGTACTTCGTCGCCGTCCGGGCTCAATGCAACGCCAACGACGTTCCGTTGGAGGGGAACTTCGACCGTGCCATCGGCGCCGGGACCCTGCCGTCGTTTTCGTTTGTCACACCGAATCTTTGCAACGACACTCATGACTGTTCTGTGCAGGCGGGCGACAAATGGCTTGCCACCTGGGTCCCGAAGATCGTCGCTGGTGCGAACTATCGGTCAGGCAACACCCTCGTCGTCGTAACGTGGGACGAAGGCGTGGGTGCAAACCAACAAACGCCGACCATCGTGATCGCCCCGACCGTGCGCCCTGGCACCGTAGTGAGCGCGCGACTCAGTCACTTTTCCTTGCTGCGTACCACCGAAGACCTGTTCGGTCTGGCCCATCTCGGGTCGAGCGGGGCGGCTCCGGCCATGACAGCGGCGTTCGGTCTTTAGGGTGTGCCCGGTCGCCCGGCGCGAATCGCACGACATATGCTTCTGAGCAAGCTGCTCGAGTGCCTTGGAGACTGAGATGCCGCAAAGCACTACGAGAAACGCTCCTACCGCTGTGATCGTCGCGCTGGCGGTGTTGGGCTTGATTTTCGCCGTCGCTGCGGTCCTTTACCTCACCAAGACGGCCGGCGCGTTGCCATCGTTTCTCCCCGGCCACCAGGCTGGGTCAACCCACCATCACACCAAGCATGGCGTCGTGGCGTTGGGCCTTGCCGTTCTGAGCTTGGCTGGCGCGTGGCTGCTGTCAGGCAAGCGAGCGACTACTCCGGCGTCCACGACGTAAGGACGTCGGATAGCCCCGGTCGCCAGACGCCGTACGTATGGCCACCGGGCAGCGTTTTCCAGCTGACTGAAGCTCCGCGCGAGCGAAGCACATCGCCCAGCGATTTCATCTGTGCGAGGGCCGCCCGATCGCTGGTGCCGCACAGCAAGAAGATGCGGCTGTCGGATACCTGCGGAAGGTCGCGCGCGTACACGTCCGGGCTGTTTGCCGCCACCACGCTGGCGATGTCACGGCGATGGCCGAACAGAGCGGTCATACCGCCGGTGTGAGTGGGATGCGTGTACCCCGACATGTCGATGATCGAGCCGAACAAGGCGCGATCACGAAGCCCGAGATTGAGCGCGCAATAGCCGCCCGCGGACATGCCGGCCACCGATCTATCCGTTCGATCCGCAAGGGTGCGGAGCTGCGCGTCGATGCTCGGGACAAGGTCCTTCGTAACGAAATCCTCGACGTGCATGCGCGCCCCGTTGACACACTCGGAGTCGTCGAGCCAGTTGCGACTCAGGTGTGGCATGACCAAGATCTGCGGCTTGTTCACCCGAGCCGCATCGAGCCCGGCTTGGGCAGCGTCGGCCCCCCGGAGCCAATCGACGGGGATGCCCGGCGATCCGTGCAATAGGTAAACGACCGGGAAGCGCGCGGTGGCGTCGGTGAAATATTGCGGCGGCAGGTACACCAACACCTGGCGAGCCGAAAAGCCGACCCGGCTGTCGGGAACGCGAAGGGTTACGACGGCTCCGCGAGGGTGCGCCGCCGTGACGGGCACGGCCGCTGACGCCGCCGAAGAAGGTGAGGCGGGTGCGGACGGCGAGGCGGATGCGGACGGCGAGGCGGGTGCGGACGGCGACACGGATGCGGACGGCGAGGCGATCGACGGAAGGCTCGAGGCGTTGCCGAGAGACTGGATGGCCCCCTGCCCGACTACCGGCCAGGTGTACTGACCGAGGACGTCGCTCACCCGCGGCAAATATTGGTAGTGCGCGTTGACTGCGTCGGCGGCCGACGCGAGCGACAGCACAAGCGCAGCCGCGGCCGACAGCGCCAGGGTGATGCGCCGCCGGCGTCGTACGGCCCAGACGGCGAACCACGACACGATCGCCAGGCTCCACAAGGCGGCGAGAAAGCCCCAGCTAATGACCGAAAGCGCGCCCACGCAGACCATCCTCTCGAGCACGGCACCGAGCCTGAAGTCCCCTCGAGCCAGCACCGGCCAGAGAGAGCTGCGGGGGCGCTATTTCGCGTAGAGCTGGCCGTCAGACCCTTGGGCGATGGCGATCTTACCGAGTCCTTGTGAGGCCGGACCCACCTCGACCGCGCCAGTTTTGCCATTGAACTGCGACCCGTGGCACGGGCAGAAGAAACTCGCGCTGCGCTGGTCGTAATCGACAGTGCAACCCGCGTGCGGGCAGACGGCGTCGAACGCGCGGAACGTGCCGGCTGTTGGCTGTACCACGATGGCCGGATCGCCAGAGGCCGGGTCGGTGAACGTCGCCGCTCCCTTTACCGGGACAGCGCTCGCCGGGCCGAGCGCGGTGCCTGGAGGATGCGTCCCGGCTGCCGCCGGTTGGGTGGTGGTTGCTGTCGGGGCGGCGGTCGACGTCGCCGACGAGGGCGCAGCACTGGCCGGCGGCGCGCTCGGACCCGAACCGAGCGAGGGGTCTGTCGCTGTGGGTTTTGCCGGCCCGTGCAGGAGGCGGGCGACACCGGCGATTGCACCCGTTCCGAAAACGACGAGGGTGCCCGCGCCAAGCGTGGCCGCGCCGACCAACCGCCTTCTGTCCATATCCACGGTCGTCGCCTCGCCCACCTGCGCAGCTTTCGCGACTTCACGCGCGATGTACGGGCAGCCCGCCGGCGCACATGGAGTATCGCGGCGGGACGTGCACCAACCACCTTGGTAGTGGCCACAGATGTTCTGCACGGTCGCGAAGGGCAGCTGCACGGGCACGGACGCCGGCCGGGCCCGACGTACGGCTGACATGTTCGCGATCAACGCGTCGACGGAGAGCTGACCACCGCCCGCGATGATCAATGGGATCCACGCAAAGATGAAGACGATGTCAGAACCGGTGTAGTACGGGTTGACGTGAAAACTCACCGCAAGGAACAGGTTCAACGCGATCAACGCGCCGCCAAGCGCCGCAATACGGGTGAGCAGACCGACGAGGACGCCGAAGCCGACAGCGATTTCGCCGAGGGCAATGACGACGCCGAGCAGCACCGCGTGATGGGCGAGTGGCGTGATCAGCGCGTGAATCGGGCTGCGATGCGACGCGGCCAACAGCTGCGCCTGAATGCCGCCCGGATTCGAGGCTCGGAAGAACGACGGGTTCGCCAACTTCTGCAGACCGGCGAAGCAGAACGTGAATCCGAGAAAGGCTCGCAACGGTAGAAGCGCCCAGCCGGCCAGCGCACTTGGCGCCGGCGGGGGCCGCAACCACATCCACCGAGCCTGGTCTGTCTTCGGCAGCGGGCGCGGCTGCGCGCTGTCGCGACGTGGCGCGGTGTCGCGACGTGCACCACTCATGGACCGACTCCTCCTCCACGAGCGCGCGGGATGATCAACCCCAGCATGCGACGACTTCCTTGCGATTGGGTGACGACAGCGGCTGCCCTACGATGAACGCGTCAGCAAGTCGTCAGGTCATACGACAACAGTAGGTTCGTGATCTCGAACAATCGGCCGCGCGTGCGGCACCGCTGGCCGACGCTTGCCTGGCCTGCTGTGATCGCGTTGTTGGCGCTCACCGGCTGCACGCCATCGCACGCGCGCCCCTCGCCGTCCGCCACGGTCGCCCCGGTGCAGCCGACGGCAAGCACCCCACAACCGGCGTCGGCCACACCAACGGAAGCGTCAGCCTCCCCTGGCCCGCTGATCGGGTTAGGAGCTCCAGCGTCTGATTCGGCGGCGGGCACATCTCCGGCGCACATCGCCGTTACGGCCACCGCGGTGTCGGCGCGGCTGCCCGTCGCAATATCGCGCGTCGTTGCCATGCAGGTGAACGGCACGGTCGTCGTTGCCGGCGGGCTCAATGCGCAGCAAGTCACCACCGCCCAGACACTGGTTTTCGACCCGTCCTCACAATCGATCCGCGCGGCCGCACAACTCCCGATTGCGGTGCACGATGCCGGGGCAGGCGTTGTGAGTGGCAAGGCATTCGTAGTTGGCGGCGGGTCAGCGGCTTCCAGCGACGCGGTACAGGCGGTCCAGGCCGACGGCAGCGCCGCGATCGCGGGCCGGCTCCCGCAGGTGCGCTCCGATGATTCCGTCGCTGTCGCCGGCAACACGCTCTACGTGATCGGTGGCTACGACGGCACCCGTGAACTGCCGGGCGTGCTCGCCACAACTGACGGCTCGACGTTTCATCAGGTCGGACTGCTGGGGGAAACCGTGCGCTACGGCGCCGCGTACGGGTCGCCGAGTTCGATATGGGTCTTCGGTGGCGAGCACCAAGGCCAGCCGATCGCCGACATCCAGCGCGTCGACACGGGCACCGGGGTGAGCAGCGTCGTCGGAAAGTTCCCGCATCCGCTGGCACATGCGGGGGTCGTGGTGGTCAGCGGTCAGGTCTTGATTGTGGGAGGTTCGGACGGCCACAACCCGCAGAACGCGATCTATGCGTTCGACCCGATTGCCGGGTCTGTCAAGCTGGTCGGCTCGTTGCCGGAATCAGTTTCCGACATGGCGACCGCAGTGGTCGGAGATACGGCCTACGTGATCGGCGGCGACGCACTCACTGCGGAGCAGACGGTCGCACCGACGACCACCATCGTCGCGGTGAAGCTCGCACCCATTGTCGCGAGTGCGAAGGTCCAAGGCTCTCCGGCGGCTCTGTTCACCGGCAAGCTGCTAGTCGCCGACCGTGGCAACAACCGGCTGCTGCTCGTTGATCCTGCAGGGACGATCCAGTGGGCCTTCCCGAACGCGACGGCGGCTGCCCCGCCGTCCGGCTTCTTCTTTCCTGACGACGCGTTCTTCACCAATCACGGCACCGGAATCATCTCCAACCAAGAGGGCAACAACACGATCGTCGAGATCTCCTATCCCGCCGGCAAGTCGCTCTGGTCATATGGGCACCCCGGCATTGCGAGCCCAGCCGCGGGCTACCTGCACGAACCCGACGACGCCTACAAACTCGCCGATGGCCGCGTAATTGTGGCCGACGCCAACAACTGCCGCGTGCTCATCATCAGCGCGCAGTCACAGCCGATCGGCCAGATCGGAACGACGGGCAGCTGCGTTCACAAGCCGCCGACGTCGCTCGGATATCCGAACGGCGATACGCCGTTGCAGAACGGCAACATCCTGATCTCCGAGGTGACCGGTTCGTGGATCAGCGAATACACCATGGCGGGCGCACTCGTGTGGACGATCCATGTGCCGCTGACCTATCCGTCAGATCCGCAGCAGATCGGCCCCGACCTCTACATCGTCGCTGACTACGCGAAGCCGGGCGGCATCGTCGAGTTCGACCGCGCGGGTCACGTCGTGTGGGAATATCGCGTCGCAACCGGGCACGGGATGCTCGATCATCCGAGCCTCGCCGAGGTACTGCCTAGCGGGCTGATTTGCGTGAACGACGACTACCGCCACCGGGTCGTGTTGATCGACCCGAAGACCAACACGATCGTATGGCAATACGGCGTCGACGACGTGTCGGGTACCGCGCCGGGCCTGCTCAATACGCCCGATGGATTCGATCTGCTCGCGCCTGACGGCACGACGCCCACACATCCCTGGACCGGCTGAGGCAGGCTGAGGCAGGCTGAGGCGTTGCACCCCGCTAGTTCATCGTGGCGACGGCCTCGATCGCGTCGGCGTATCGACGCGCAGCGCCGGTTGCCAAGTGCCCAGCGGGTAGCTCCACGACAAAGGCGGTCGGTCCGAAAACTGAGTCCTGCCAGCCAGTAACGCTGCCGGGATAGTCGGTCAGACGCGCGAGCCGAAGACCGACGAGCGCACTGAACTGCCGTTCGATGTTGGTCGGTCCTTGGGAATCATCGACCACCGCAAGATGCTGGTGGAACCAGATCGACAGCGTCGGGTGGATGCGTCCGATGAGGTTGGCTGCCGCCACCGATTCCGGCTCGGACAGTGCGCGACTTCCGCTGTAGTCGACCGAGCCACGCCGACCGAGCGGCTGCCAGCGGAACGGGAAGTTCCGGTTGAGGTCGACACCGTGAGCGTTCTGGCGCGTCGCGGCGACCGCGCCGTCAGGATTGAGCTGCTGCACGATCCAAAAGTCGGCGTCCTGTCGCGGGACGGCGGATTGCAACGCCGCCGCGATCTGATCACCGGCCAATTCGTTGCCATGAATACTGCCGACGATGAGCACGCGGTAGGCACTGGCTGGATTTCCGATCTCGGTCACTCGCAAGGGGCGGCCCTGCACCGAGTACCCAAACGTCGTCGTCCGGTTGATCAACAACGGAGGCTGCGTGGGCGCCGCTGACACAGGCGACGAAATGGCCGCGGTGGACGACGGCGAGCGCGCCAACGCAGGCGACGGAGCAGGTGCCAGCACCGACGGCGCGGGCGAAGGCATTGTGGTCGCGGCCCGTGACTTCACCGCCAGCGCGTCGGCGTCCGTATCGACGCCGCAGCCACTCAGGGCAAGCGCAACGAGGATCCCCACGTACGCGCGGATGCTCACTTCGCCTGGTCAAGCGCCGACTGCAACGACCGTACGTAGCCGTCGCTGGTGTAGGTCGCACCCGACACTGCCTGAATATTCGCGCCCTGCGCGGTCAACGTTTCCTGAATCAGGATGGGTACCACCTGCTGATCGATTTCCTGGTCGACGCCGTTGCCGTCGGGGAGGCGGAGCGGAACCACATCGGTGATCTGCGTTCCGGCTAGCGTGACTTGAACTTGGACGACGCCGTAGCGCGTCCTGATCGAAGATCCAGTGACGCTGCGCGTCTGCGCTAGCGCGGGAGGTGCGGACGGTTTCCCGGCGGAGGGTGTGGACGCCGACGGTTGCTCGGCGGGCGGGCCGCTGGGTGCGGCGCTGGCCGGCGCCGATGTCTGCGGCGTCGGCGGACTTGACGCGGCGAGTGCAGATTGGGCCGAAAGTGGAGTCGAATGCGTCTTGAAGTCGAGCAGCATCACCAGCCCGGCAACGGTGGCGACGATCGCCGCGAATGCCCGCTTCAAAGCTGACCCGCGAGTGCGCTCAGCGCCGCGCCGTGACCGGCAGCGAACGAATAGGGCGGGACAAGATCAAGGCCGTCGGGCACGTTGAGGTAGCCCGGCGCAACGCCAAGCAAACCGGTATGGCCGTACTGCCACACGACGGTGTTCGTCTGCGGATCCACGACAACGACGCGGTCGTTGAGGTCATCGGTGATGAGGATGTCGCCATTGGGCAGCGGCAACGCGAGCGACGGATGGTTCAAACGGTTCGGCCCAGTCGGCGCGTAACGCCAAAGCAGCTGCCCGGCCTGGTTGAAGACGACGACCTGACCGTGCGATGAGTAGTCGACGGTGAGATACCGGTCGGGGCCGATTTGGTTCGTGTCCGACGGGTACCGCACGCCCGGCGGATGCGTGGCCCAGTACACGTGCCCGGTGACGTCGATCTCGCTCGCCCAGTCGCCGTTGATCTCGGTGATCAGAAAGTGGCCATTGGTTGTCGCGAAGGCGCCGTTCGGGCTACCGAACGTCGTGGGTGGGTGGTGCGTGCAGTGCCCTGTGTTGCCGAACTGCTTCGTTATCGTCTGAGCCGAGGGCGATACCACGATCACCCGGCAGTTCTTGATGTCCGCGGAGACTAGGTCGCCGTTCGGCAGCATCATGGCGTCGTCTGGATTCCACAGGTAACCGGGCCCGGAACCAGGCACACCCGGTTTGCCATAGCTGCCAATGATTCGGTGGGTCGCGACCTCGATCACCCGGATCGCAAAGTTGTCTTCCTGCGTCGCCACGATGTACTTGCCGTCAGCGCTGAAGAATGCGTCATCGGGTATCAGGAACGTCTGACCGGTGGCGAGGTCGCCCGGGCGAGGGAACTGCCAAACGAGGCGGCCTT
>Ga0209890_10000456_pt1 | contig 18980 bp, 11 predicted proteins | sample OrgsoiDNA2013049_FD_185799 | JGI IMG/M metagenome (GOLD analysis project Ga0209890, IMG submission 185799) | Permafrost soil microbial communities from the Arctic, to analyse light accelerated degradation of dissolved organic matter (DOM) -... | ecosystem: Environmental > Terrestrial > Soil >...
CAATGGCTATTACGGCCTGGGAGTTCTATGGGCCGATTTCAACAATACCGGGCGGCCCGACATTTACGTGGCCAACGACTCGACTCCGAAATTCCTCTATAAAAACGAAGGCAACGGCAAATTCAAGGACATCGGACTGGAGTCTGGCACCGCGGTGAGTGAAGACGGTTCCGAGCAGGCTTCCATGGGAATCGCGATTGGCGATTATCTTCACACCGGGCGCCCGTCCCTATTTGTGACCAATTTCGAGAACGAGAACAACCTGCTGTACCGCAACGATGGCAACTGGAATTTCACCGAAGTTTCCTATCCTTCCGGCGTGGCCCTGCCTTCGTTGCCGTGGGTGAAGTGGGGGACGGCGTTTGTCGACCTCGACAATGATGGCTGGCTGGATCTGATCGCCGTGAGCGGCCAAGTTTATCCGCAAGTGGATACGCTCCCTTCCGGGGCCGGATATCGCGAACCCAAGCTGCTGCACATGAATCAGCAGGACGGAACATTTTGCGATGCCAGCAATCAGGCGGGGAGCGCGCTCCAGGAAAAGCGGGCTTCGCGTGGCCTGGCGGTCGGCGATCTTTTCAACGACGGCAATATGGACGTCGTGGTCGCCGATCTCGACGGCGGTCCGATGGTTCTGAAGAATCACGGCGTTTCGGGCCACCATTGGGCGAGCTTTGAGCTCGCGGGGACCAAGAGCAATCGCCTGGCTCTGAACGCGCGGATCAAGATCGTGGCAGGCGGAATGACACAGACCGACGAAATTCACAGCGGTGGAAGCTATCTCTCGCAAAATGATCTGCGGGTCCACTTCGGTTTGGGCACCGCCAGGAAAATTGACAAGGTGGAGGTTCGCTGGCCCTCCGGAAGCATTGAGACCTTTAGCGACCTCGCCGTGGACCGGTTTTATTCCGTACTCGAGGGCCATGGGATTGTGTCCGCAGAACAAGTCCGTCCGGTCCCCAAACGGCCTTGACTCACCCCCTGGTTAGTGCCGTCTCGGTGTTGACGCATCGGATGGGGCGTTGGTTCTATGCCCGAACGAGCAAGTTGGCAATACTGCATTGGAATGGATCTCCCCGCGCGGATGGAGGGGCGCAGTCCCGAGTCTGGTGCATCGCAAGCTTGGAAGAGGCTCGACCCCCATTCGCTTCCGCCATTGCTGAACGACTTAGCGCATCCGCCCCTGCTTCAGTATTCCGGCATCACGACGATTTCTTCCCGCGGCAAGGCGTCAAGCGTCGCTTTATCAATTCCCAGATGCGCGATCACAAGCTGTGGCGGAGTGTGCGTGAGCCATTCCGATAGCGCCAGATCCTGATAGACATTGCTCTTGAACATCTCCAGGAACTTCAGATCCGTGTCGCCCGTATTTTGCACGTAGTGAGGCAGGGTCTTCTGTACATAGCCGACGTCTCCGGCTTGAAAGTCCATCGTGCGCGCCCGGCCTCCGGTCGCGAACACGGTCATTCTCGCCGTGCCGCTCATGAAGTACTGCCATTCGTCGGCATTGGGATGCCAGTGCAGTTCGCGAATTCCGCCAGGATGAACGGTGACGATTGCTGCGGCAATCGTGGTGGATACTTTGAATTTGCTCGAATCGATGATGCGCACTTCTCCGCCCTTGCTGCGTTTCGAAATCGGCTGTTGCGCCAAGCGAAAAGCGAAGTCCTGCGACGATGCGCCCAGAGAACCCGCGGCGGCTTTTTGGTCCTCGGCCAGCGGACCGGGGACGGCCGATTGAAAGATAAACTTCTCCCTGCGCGGCATTTTTTCCATGGCTTGCTGGCTCACCCCGAAGTTCGCGGACAGCACATCGTGCGGCGTGTGCGCCATCCAGTCGGTGAGCAGCACCGTTTCGTATTCCGAGAAATTGCCGTCGTCAAACACGAGCAGAAACTCGGCGCCGTCAGGCTTCAATCCTTGAATGGAATGTGGAATTCCGGTGGGGAAATACCAGAGATCGCCTTCTGTCACGTCGGCAACGAAGCTTTTCCCGTCGAGGTCAACCGCCGTGATGCGGGCGTTTCCGTAGAGCATCAGGGCCCACTCGCCAGCGGTGTGCCAGTGCAGTTCACGCACGCCCCCTGCGGTTAGTCGCATGTCGACGCCCGCGATCGACTTCGACACAGGGAGTTCGCGAATCGTGACCTCCCGCGACCAACCACCCTCCTGCATTCGTTTGTGCGAGAGTCCGAAAGGATATTTGAACGTTTGCACGCCGCCGGCGTCCGTCGGCGGCGGCAAAAAAGAATCGGGATTCTGGGCGTCCACCGCGGGATTTCCAGGGCCCGGGGCGCTCGCGCTGCGATCGTCCTTGCTGGGATATGGCTTCTGTTCCTGTTCCGCCGCTGCCGGCAACATTCCAGCAGCAGCCAGCGCTGCAGAGCTCATCCCCAGAAATCCACGTCTCGAATACATTTCTCTTTTCACGCTTTCTGACATTCAGCCTTCCTTTCGCGATACCTGCAGAGGTGAGTGCAGTTTTCTCATCTGGCAAAACGATGGCGGCCCCATGGCGGTTTCCATCTTTATACCAAAACGACGACGGTCCGTACGCGACTCTCGGATCTCAAGTCGCCGCATCTCTAGTTCCGAGCCGAAACCTGTGTCGGATTTGGGTCTTCGGTGTACGTGCGTTCCGAAGGATGTCGGTGGTTGCTGTACCATGGCCCTGTTGTGAGCTTCTACCCGCAGTTCATGAAAATCAGATGAAAGAGCCCGACCTCATGCAAAAAGCTTTGAACCCGCACTGGATCCGCACCGCCGCAACGCTGCTCGTATTCTCTTTTCCGATTCTGATTGTGCATCCAGCGAAAGCCGCGATGACCGCCGCTGCTCAAAGTGCTCCCGCGCAGGTTCACGCAGTGAAAGTGACCCTGCTGTCGACCATGCTCGTTGGCGATGTGAAAGGGATCGGCGAGTGGGGATTTTCCGCGCTCATCGAGGCCGATGGACGTCGCGTTCTGCTGGATACGGGAGCCCATCCCGACACCGTGCTGCAAAATGCCCGTGACCTGAAGATTGATCTGTCGAATGTAAGTGAGGTGATTCTCACCCACAATCATTGGGATCATGTCAGCGGCCTGATAACCCTTCGCAGGGAAATGATGAAAACAAATCCCGCCGCGTTGTCCGTGGTTCATGTCGCCCGCGGCATTTTTTACAGCCGGCCCGGCCAGGAAGGGGAAGAGAACCGGATGGTCGCTCTAAAGAAAGAATATGAAGCGACTGGCGGCAAGTTTATCGAACACGAGGAAGCCTCGGAAATCTTTCCCGGCTGGTGGTTGACCGGACCGGTGCCGCGCAAATACCCGGAACATAACTGGAGCAGCACCGGAAAGGTGCAGACCCCGGCCGGCTTGGTCGAAGACACCATCCCCGAGGACCAGTCTCTCGTCCTCAACACGCCTCAGGGACTCATTGTGGTGACTGGTTGCGGCCATGCAGGAATCATCAACATACTCACATTTGCCCGCCAGGAATTCCCCAACGAGCCGGTTGAGGCGCTCATCGGAGGACTGCACCTGTTTCCGGCGACCGACGATCAACTGAATTGGACTGCGGACAAGATGAAAGATTTTAAAGTCGCGCACCTGATCGGCGCGCATTGTACTGGGATTGAAGCTGTGTATCGCATTCGGGAGCGACTCGCTCTGCCGCGCGCGTCGGCTGTGGTCGGCACCGTGGGATCTAGTTTTGTACTCGGTGAAGGCATACATCCGGGGCAACTCGCCAAATGAAAGCGTCGGAGGACATACTGCTAATGCTCATTGCGCGACATATCCTCCATCGACAGGCAGGACGGCTCCGGTGACCCAGGACGATTCATCGCTCGCCAGATAAACCGCCAATCCAGCGATGTCCTCCGGCCGGCCAAGCCTGCCAATGGGGTGGGCAGCGGTTCTTTCGCGCCGGAATGCCGCCGCGTCCGGAGCTTGTCCGATGAGATGTGCAGTCAATTCGGTCTCGACGAAGGAAGGGCAAATTGCGTTTACCCGGATATTTTCATGCCCGTGATCAATCGCCATACACTTGGTCAATTGGACCATTGCGCCTTTGGACGGAGCGTAAGCTGCGCGGTTTCGGGCGCCGACAATCCCCAGAACGGAAGCTAAGTTGATGATGGAACCGCCACCGGATTTCCTCATGTGGGGCAAAACGGCACGAGAGAGCAACCAGACGGAACGGACATTCAGATTGAAGGTGTCATCCCACTGCTCCTCCGTGATCTGCTCCGCGGTCCCAACATGCAAGACACCCGCATTGTTCACCAGAACATTCAGGCCGCCAAATCGGTGCACGGTCTCCTCCAGCAGGCGACTGATTTCGCCAGCCTTGGAAACGTCGGCCGAAATCGCGAAAGCGCGCTCGCCAATCTCTCTCGCGACCCTCTCGATGGGATCCTTTCTCCTTCCAACCAACGCTATGCGCGCTCCTTCTTTCGCGAGCGCGATTGCGGAGGCACGGCCGATTCCACTGCCCGCGCCAGTGACGATGCCTACTTTGTCTTTCAGTCGTTCTCCCATATCGAACAGTTTAGCCGAACTCGGTCCGCAAGGCCGAGTCCGCGCCAGAGGCACGGTCCGGTCGTTGATCCCTTCCGTCCATACATTGACATCGATCCCGGCGATGCGGTACTTAACAGACAAACGGGCCTCGCTATGCCGGATGCGAGTGCAATGCGGGCGAAACCAAATCTGCAACTCTGGGGACCATCAACTTCATGAAGCTAAAAATATCGATTGCAGTCTTCTTGGCGCTGGCTCTTATTGCTGTCATCAGTGGGCTCGGAGTAAGCGCAAACGATGCCCAGGTGTCGATTCCGCTCACATCGGTGCCTACGTTTTCTACAGAGAACATCGGACGCCAAGGACATTTCTATGTCGGTGGCAAGTGGGTGGGTGAACCTGGCAAGGAGCGGATGCGCGGCGCCATGTACGTTGATGTGTGGGTGCCGAAGAAGATCCGGCATCCCTATCCAATCCTCTTCGTCCAGGCGGGAGGAGGTCAAACCGACATTGCGTTGCTGCAAACTCCGGACGGACGGCCGGGCTGGGCCTACGACTTCGTGAATCAGGGCTATACCATCTACATGATGGATTTCCCGGGCCGAGGGCGGGCTGCCTACATTCCGGGACTTGATGGCGACTTGACTCCGCCTCGCACGGGCGCACAGATGGAGGAGGTTTGGAGCGGTGGCCATCCACCCACAAATCCGCAGCGCTATTGGCCTCAATCCAAGAAATATACGCAATGGCCGAGCGACTCGCCGAACAAAGGGAAGATTGGCGATCCGGTGTTTGACTATTTTGCTAAGACCGAACTCGGTTTTCCCTCATCCGATGACATGGAACAACTCTCGGCCGACGATCTCGTGCAATTGGTTGATCTGATCGGCCAACCGGTCGTTCTGCTTCTGCACTCGCGGTTAGCAACTTCGGGCTGGCTCCTCGCTGATGCCCGGCCAAAACTCGTCAAAGGCATTATCGCGGCCGAACCGTGGGGCCCGCCGATCGAGAACGCAGAATTGGATGCGAAAGGTCCGGGACACCTCTGGGGTCTCACCAACTTTCCCATGCACTATGACCCGCCCGTCAAGGAGGCGTCCGAGTTGCAGACCGTTCGACAGGAGAAGGCCGACGGTCCGGACCTCGATCCTTGCTGGATTCAGAAAGAGCCTGCCCGCAAACTCATCAACCTGGCAGGAATTCCGGTTCTGAACGTTTCCGGAGAGGCCAGCTATCATCGGCCCTATGCCCACTGCGTTGCTAAGTGGCTTAATCAGGCCGGGGTGAAGACCGAGTATGTGAACCTGGAAGATGTCGGGCTACCTGGAAATGGTCATCAGATGATGTCCGAGAAAAACAGCGCTGCCATTGCGAAGTTCTTCATGAAGTGGCTCGACAAGAACGTGCACTGAGGGGGCGGTCAGAAATTGACGCGCTGGGAAAGCTGTTCGAAGCGGGGATCGGAGTGCAGAGTGGTGAGCTCGGGATCCAGCTTCAGAAAAGCGATTGAGGTAGACCGATCCTCGTAGGCTTTTTGCAGCCAGGTGATGGCGTGGTCGTTATCGCCAAGCCCGGCATAAACAAGGGCTATCGCATACGACGGCACATAGGCTTGCTCGGTACGTCCCTCCAGGTCCCGAAGTATCTGACGCGCCTGATCCGCTTTTCCGGAAGCTGCATATGCGTGTCCGAGCGAGCCTTTGTAGCAGGCATCGCCACCAGATAGGCTCACGGCCTGCTGCAATTCCGAAATCGCAAGGTCATAGAGCTTCTTCTGCTCGTAGGCTCGCCCCAGCCGGAAGTGCGTACGTGGGAAACTCGAATCGATCTCAATCGCTTTCTTCAGTATTTCAATCGCGTGGTCGGTGTTCCCTGCAAGCGACAACGTCCATCCCGCATTGCTGCCAATGATAAGAGAAAGCGGATCGTCCTCCAGAGCACGCTGCGCTTCCGCAACCGCCTCCGGAAATCGCCCCATGGCCGCGAGGCTCTCCCCGTACCAGGAGTGCGCCATCGCATCGTTTGGATTGTCCGCCAGGGCGCGACGGAATTCATTTTCGGCGTCCGCTCGATTCCAATCGAAGTAGAAATTGATAAAACCCATGGTCGCATGGGCTTCCGCGAGGCCGTCGTCCATTTCCAAGGCTCGCTGCGTGGCTTCCTTGGCGGCTGGGAAAGCTTCTTTGGGCGGGATCACCGCGTACAGCCCCAGGGTGGCATACGAATCTGCAACGCCGACGTACGCTTCCGTAAACGTTGGGTCGAGAGCAATTGCCTGACGGAAGTATTCCAGACCCTTCTTCATCCCCCTGTCAGTTCGCTTGTTCCAGAAATAGCGGCCCTTAATGTACGCCTCATAGGCGTCTGGCCTTTCCGTAGCCCGCTTGGTGAACCGGCGTGTCTCTTCTCCCGTCAGTTTCAAGCGGATGGATTGGGCAACACGCTCCGAGAGTGCGTCCTCGAGGGCAAAGATGTTCGTAGATTCTTTGTCAAAAGTCTCGCCCCAAAGTTGCTCGCCGTCGCGTACTCGGATGAGTTGTACGGTGAGACGAACGCGGTCCGCCTGCCGTTGAATCCGCCCGTCGAGAACCGCATCGACGCCTTGCTCCCGACCAGCCGCCTGCGGGCTCAGTTCCTGTACAGCGTATTTCTGAATGGCGCTCGTAGGCCGTACGATGATCTTGCCGGTGTTTCCTAGCCGGGTGATCAAAGCATCGGCCATCCCCAATCCCAAATACTCGTCGCCGCGTTTTGCTCCCAGTGTCTGGAAGGGAAGAACCGCCAGGGAACGAATCTCTGCGGGCCCCTGCACCGCGGTGGCTCCGGCTACACGCCGAGGCAGTGCTTTGACCAGAATCAACAACACACTCAGTCCTACCGCTGCTACTGCAATGGTCCAGAAAACGCTCTTGGGAATCAGGCTGTGGGACTTGGAAACGACCCCCGGGAGCTCCCGGACTGGACTGTCTTCCAACTGCCTCGGGGACTCGATAACTTGGGGTCGGGCAAGCACGGCTTCTGCCTCGCCAACCTGACGAACTTCGGCGACAAACCGGTAGCCCCGTTTGGAGACAGTCTCGATGTACTTGTGGTGTCCCCTATCATCGTTCAGGGCTTTCCTCAGGACCGAAACCGTGACCGAAAGGTTGCCTTCCTCCACGAATGAGCCAGGCCAGACGGCTTTCAGCAGTTGATCTTTGTCAACCAGATGTCCGCGCCTCTCCACCAGGAAAACCAGCAGGTCAAACGCCTTGGGGGGCATGGGCACAGACTGGCCATCGCAGAGGAGGAGACGCTCTGGCGGATCCAGCTGATAGGGCCCGAACTCGTACAACTGCTTGACGGGAGTTCCCATTACCATCAAAAAAAGAAATTCTTAAGATTTCTTTTGCCGATTCCACAAGACTTTCCGGTGCCGAACCGCTAGGGTCCTCACCGCGGCCTTGGAAAGACTAAAGTTCCCCGGGGATGGAATTATAGCTCACTTGTGGTTCGGGATAAAACCGCACGCCCGGGGACCGACGATCGCCTGAACAGGCACCTCGGCGGTCAAAGGCACTCAAAGATTCGGCTTCCGCATTCCTGTTTGACGAGATGGGGGGTATCACCGTGAGCGATCGAAGTTGGGACAGCGTTCCCAGCGCGTTTGTTGTGTTTCTTGCAGTCGTACTCTGTTTTCTCCTACCTGTGGGCGTCTACGCCCAGGTTTCGGGCGCAACCCTCTCAGGCACGATCAGCGATGCCACGGGCGCAGTCTTAGGCAACGTGCAAGTCTCTATTAAGAATGAGGATACGGGCGAGGTGCGGACCGTCACCGTCGATTCGGCGGGTTTCTATTCCGCGCCCAACCTGTTGCCCGGAAAATATGACGTTACTGTCACCGCCCAGGGATTCGCCACCGCGCTCCAGAAGGACATCACACTGACAGTGGGCGGCCAGCAGGTGCTCAACATCAAGATGAAAGTTGGGCAGGTGAGCGAACAGGTGGTTGTGACCGATCTGCCTCCCTCCGTTGATTTGGCTACTTCCACCGTGGGAGGCGTTGTCCGCCAGGATGCCGTCGTGCAACTGCCTTTGAACGGACGCGATTGGACTTCGCTGGCTACCCTTCAGCCCGGGGTTGACTCGGTCGGATCGATTCAGGCGAACACCGGCGGCCCCGATCGAGCTCGTCGCGGCTATGGGCTGCAGATGACCATCTCGGGTACCCGGCCCACTCAAAACAATTACCGCATCGACGGTATCAGCGTGAATGACTACACCAATGGCGGCCCAGGTAGTGTCGAGGGCTCCACCTTAGGCGTCGAGGCGGTGCAGGAATTTTCCGTGCTCACCAGCAACTATTCGACGGAATACGGTCGCACCTCCGGAGGTGTCGTCAACGCTCTGACCAAGCCGGGATCGAATAGCTTCCATGGCGATGTCTATGAGTTCCTTCGCAACAGCGCCTTCGACGCCAATAATTACTTTGATCAGACCAAAATTCCGTTCCGCCGGAACCAGTTCGGAGTCTCCGTTGGCGGCCCGATTGTGAAGGATAAAACATTCTTCTTCGCGGATTACGAAGGGCTGCGAGAGAACCAGACCCTCACCAACTTGGTGACCGTTCCCTCCCTCGCAGCCCGGCAAGGCATACTCTGTTCGATTCCGCAGGATGGTACTTGCATCAAGCATCAGGTAACAGGCGCCGCTAATCCCGATCCGGCCACTGGAATCGATAAATCAGTGCTGCCTTTCCTGGGCTTGTGGGGTCCGGAGAATCCCAGCCTCGGATACTTTAACAACGGCGACGTGGGCCAATATTCTTTCACTGGTCCTCACATTACTTCCGAGAACTTCGGAACGGGCCGTCTGGACCACCGCTTTTCAGACAAGGACAGCTTTTTCGGAAGCTATCAGTACGACTATGCAACCGCGACTCAGCCTGATCCGGCAAATGATGTGCTGGTCGGAAACGAAACTGGAAGAGCATATGTTGCCCTCGAAGAGACCCACCTCGTTAATTCCCAGATTATTAATTCCGCTCGTTTTGGACTCAATCGATCTCTCCACACCGCGCAAGGCGTGAAGGCGATTAATCCGTTGGCCAGCAATCTGGCCCTGGGTGAGAGTCCCGGCACCGACAACCCGCAAATTGATATCCCGGGCTACGTATCGGCGCAACCGGGATTGAACCAGATCGAGCGCCTGGATTTCTTCGAAAATTCCTACCAGGGATACGATGATCTTTTCGTTACCAAAGGGATTCACAGTCTGAAGGTTGGGTTCGCGATAGAACGCATTCAGCTAAATGCCTTCGATCCTGCGCCGGCCGGCGAAATCCAATTTGGTACCCTCGCAGACCCCGCCAACAATGGATTTCTGACGAATAATCCAATTGATCTTGCCGCCCCACTTCCCAGTGCGCCCTTTATTCATTTCAATTTTCGCTCCACCATTGTCGGTGGATATGTCCAGGATGATGTGCGCTTGCGTCCCACTTTGACTCTGAATCTTGGCGTGCGTTATGAGATGTCGACGGTTCCTTCCGAGTCCCACGGGCACTTGTCGGCCTTGCACAGCCCGTTTAATCAGACCTTTCAAGACACGATTGTTGGTTCTACCGTCTTCAGTAATCCAACCTATCGTAACTTCGAGCCGCGAGTCGGCTTTGCATGGGATCCCTTTGGAGACGGCAAGAGTTCGGTCCGAGGGGGCTTCGGAATCTTTGATGTGCTTCCCCTCCCTTATTTGTTAGGACAGTTTGCGACCAACACCGCCCCTTTCACCGAAAATGGCTCGGCCAGCAATTTACCTCCCGGTTCGTTTCCCACCGGAGCGTTCAACATCCTGGCAGCGAATGCGACCAACAATCTCGGCCTTCGCATCCCCTACATTCAGCCCAATCCGAAGCGCAACTATCTGATGCAGTGGAACCTGAGCTTGCAGCGTGAACTCGCTCCGAACCTTACGGCGATGGCTGCTTATGTAGGGTCGCGCGGGGTACACATGATATTCAGGGCAGACGACATTAATTCCGTGATGCCCATTAACGGCTCTACCCCTCCTTATCTTTGGCCAATGCAGCCAATCTCGGGACCACCGAACCCAACCATCAGCCCGTCAATCGGTCGAATGGACACACTGCAGTGGAACAACGATTCGTACTTTCACGGCCTCGAAATCCAGATTCAAAAGCGAATGAGCCGGGGCTTGGAAGTGGGGGGCAGTTACACATTGAGCCGTGCCATTGATGGCGGAGATGGCTCTATCGCCAGCGACTCGTTCCTGAATTCGATCCCCGGACTCCTGTACTTCCTCCCGAGGTATCGCAGGGGCCCCGCCGATTTCAACATAACGCACAACCTCACCATCAATTACCTGTGGAATATTCCCACTCCGAAGTCATTCCAGGGGCCTGCTGCATGGGTTGCGAAGGGATGGCAGTTGGGAGGTATTGCACAGATCAAGAGCGGCATCCCTTTCACTGCTTTGATTGGTGGTGATCCGCTTCACCTGAATGACTCGTCTGCGTTTGCCTATCCGGATCGGCTCAAGGGACCAGGTTGTTCAGCCCCGGTCAATCCACAGAATGCAGGCAACTACATCAAGATTAATTGCTTCGCGCTGCCCGTCGCGACTCCGGCGATAGCATCCCTGTGTGCGCCGTTCGCGCCGAACGGTGTGACTGCGCCCGGCACCTGCGCCAACCTGCTCGGCAATGGCGGGAGGAACGATCTGTACGGACCGGGGTTGGTTGATTTCGACTTTTCGGCGGTCAAGGATACGCACATCGGAGAAAGAGTCAGCGTGCAATTTCGCGCGGAGATATTCAACATATTCAACCGCCCTAACTTTAATCCTCCGATCCTCAACAATGCCGTATTCAGCCAGGACGGAAGCCCAAATGCTTCTCCTCTTGATTCCACCGCAACCAGCAGCAGGCAAGTTCAGTTAGCGTTGAAAGTTATTTTCTGATCGAACGGTCGCATGGCGTGACCAACCAGAGGCTGGGCGGAGCCACCCCAATCGAATTCGAGATGAATCGCCGCTTGAAGTGTCGCCCGCTTCGTAACGAGCACCCTGGGCAATAGGAGTCTGGTAATGTCAACGGTCACCGGAGCGAACCCAGTACCCTTCCTGATCGGAGGCGAGTGGGTTCAGGACACATCCTCGTTTATAACCCACGTGAACCCGGCCACCGGCGAGGTCAACTACCAGATTTGCGCTGGCACCGAAGCCCACATCGACGCAGCCGTGAACGCCGCTCACACGGCTGCCAGTAAGCCTGCATGGCGAGGCATGTTGCCTCACAACCGCGCCCAAATCCTCAACAAGATTGCCGACCTGATGATCGAGCGCTCCGACCTGCTCGCTCGCTGTCAAATGCTCGAGAACGGCAAAGTATGGAAGGAATGTAAGAACCAGGTGATCAACGGTGCGGCGACTTTCCGGTATTGCGCTGCTGCCATCGAGACACTTGGCTCAGAGATCACGCCGCCTCGCGGAAATTACTTGAGCATGACCGTTTACGAACCGTGGGGCGTGGTTGCGGCAATTACGCCTTGGAACTCTCCGATTACCTTGACTTGTAACAAGATCGCGGCGGCACTAGCTGCCGGGAATGGCGTAGTCCTTAAACCTGCCTCGTACACGCCTACCTCCGGAATTGAGCTAGGGCGAATTGCTCTTGATGCAGGCGTGCCCCCCGGTGTGCTGAACGTTGTCCCAGGAGCGGGAAGCAAAATTGGTGACGCACTCGTCACCCACCCGCTGGTTCGGATGGTTTCCTTCACCGGAGGGACTGAAGTCGGACGAAGGATCTCGGAACTGGCTGGCCGGAAGATCATTCCGGCTGTGCTGGAGTTGGGTGGAAAGTCCCCCCACATCGTTTTCGCCGATGCCAATCTGAAAGCAGCCGCGGATGCCGCCACGGTCGCTATTTTCGAGGGCACGGGGCAATCCTGCACCGCTGGATCGCGCCTGTTTGTGGAGCGCAAGGTCTATGACGAAGTGCTTTCCATGATCATGGAAAGAGCCCGCGCCTTGCGTGTCGATTTGCCCGACGCGCCGGGCGCGCAGCTCGGACCGAGCGCGAGCTTTGCGCAGCGCGATTTTGTCGAAAAGATGGTCGAGGGCGCACGCCAGGAAGGTTCCGAGATCTTAATCGGAGGTTCCCGGCCGTCCGATCCTCGCCTCGCCAAGGGTGCGTTCTACCTGCCTACGATCGTCACCGGCGTCACGAACAAATCGACAATCGCGCAACAGGAGATTTTTGGTCCGGTCCTGTGCGCCATGCCATTCGATAACGAGGACGACCTGATTCAGCAGGCAAACGACACCACTTTCGGTCTGGCTTCCGGAATCTGGACCGCCGACTACAAACGCGCTTGGCGCGTGGCACGGGCCCTGGAAGCAGGCATGGTCTGGATTAACACGTACAAGCAGTTCTCAACGGCAGCTCCCTTTGGCGGCTTCAAAGACAGTGGACTGGGCCGCGAGAAGGGATTGCAAGGGATCAGAACGTATCAACAGGTGAAGACAATGTTTTGGAGCATGTCCGACACCTTCGATGGCGGCTTCAGCATCGCGAAATAATTCCACGGGGGAACGTATATGGCGAACAGTGAACTTCAGCAGGCTCGTGTGAAGCCCGGGTCGAAAGGAGCCGCATACATCGCGGACTTCCTCGTTCAACAGAAGGTGCCATACGTGTTCGGAGTATGCGGGCACGGCATCCTCGGATTGCTCGATGGACTGTTCGACCGGCAGGACGAGATCAAAACGATCTCGGTCCACCATGAGGCTGCAGCCGGATTCATGGCTGAAGCCTACTTTCGCATCACGCAAAAACCCGTGGCAACCTATACCTCGTGCGGCCCGGGTTCGGCAAATCTTATTCTCGCGATCGCAGCCGCATTTGCAGATTCCTCAGCCATGCTCAACATCACCGGTAACGTTCCCACCGGCCAGTGGAACCGCGGTCCATTTCAGGAAACGGGGAAATACTTCCAAGGGGATTTCGTCAACGTTCTCCGTCCTTACGTCAAGCGTAGCTTTCAACCAACGCGGCCCGACATGCTGCCCCTCGCTCTGCGTCAGGCCTTCGCATTGATGACCAATGGCCGGCCCGGACCGGTGAATATCGACATTCCGCTCAACGTGTTTGTAGAGCTTGTCGAGGAGAGTGCGGCGCAACCCGACAATCACTGGCCCGCAGCAGATTGGTCTCGACCTGCTCCCGATCCCGCAGCCGTTGACGAGGCAATGCGCCTTCTGCAGCGCGCGGCGCGTCCAGTGATTGTTGCAGGACACGGAGTCGAACTCAGCGGCGCCGAACCCGAACTTCTGATGTTGGCAGAGGCCATGCGAATCCCCGTGGCGACCACCCCATTCGGCAAGGGGGTCTTCGATCCGCGGCACCCTCTCAGCTTGGGCCCGACCGGTCGTAACGGTTCGTACATGGCAAATGCGGCGTGCCGAAACGCCGACGTGATCCTCGCGCTTGGAACGCGATTCGACGATCGCGCAACCAGCGCCTGGCTTCCCGGCTTCACTTACAACATCCCGCCGAGCAAGCTCATCCACGTCGATATAGACTCGACCGAAATTGGCCGAAACTTCCGGCCTGAGATCGGAGTCATCAGTGACGCTAAGCTGTTCCTGCAACAGCTTCTCGCTGCGAAACGCACTGACGTCCCTACCGGCCGCGATGCGTGGCTCGAACGAATAGCCGCGTGGCGAAAGCGATGGGTAGCAGCAACTGTGCCTCCGCGAAGTTCAGACGCAGTTCCCATTCGGCCGGAGCGCGCCGTAGCCGAGTTGCGAAAAGTTGTACCCGCGGATGGCATTGTCCTCGCCGATGTCGGCATCCACCACAACTGGCTGGTCGCCGAGTACGACGCCTGGAAGACTCGCACGTTCCTCCAAACCTGGGGATTTGCCTCCATGGGTTTCGCCGTGGCCGGTGCCCTCGGCGCCAAACTGGCAGCGCCTGATCGGCCAGTCGTCTCGCTATGTGGCGACGGGGCATTCATGATGAATGCCAGCGCCGTTCTTACCGCTGTTGAGTACGAGATTCCTGTCGTCTGGCTGGTGTGGAACAACTTCGGCTACTGCGCCATCCGCGATCAGCAGCGCGGTTACTTCGGCAACGATCGCGAGTTAGCAACCAGCTTTACTGATGTGCGCGGAAATCTCTTTTCTGCTGACTACGCGATGATGGCCAGATCCATGGGAGCTGTTGGTGAAACGGTCGAGAAGCCGGCCGATCTAGCTCCTCGGCTCGAAGCTGCGATTGCCTCCGGACGGCCGACCGTTCTCGATGTGCGAATCGACCGCGAGGTGCGCCCGCTCGCTACGGGAAGTTGGGATCTTCCGCCCATCCCTCACCCCATGCCCAATTTTGGGTGGGGCGAAGACGAATGACAGCGGTTAGACCAGCGCGGCTGTGGACGCTTTCCTCCTGCTTCTATCGGTTCTCTCCTCATCCCTCACGGCGAGGAAGATAAAAGACGACTGCAGGACGTGCGTACAACGATATGACCACAGGACCCAGCGCGGGCGTCGTAATGTCACCGGCCAAGCCACTTGAAGGCCTCAGGATCGGTTCCTTGTGGTCGGGCAAACGCTTTTACATCGCCCTCATGTTGTTTCTCAACCTGTTCATCAACTTTATGCACCGCATCAATCTGTCGGTCGCCGCGCCGGCAATCGCGAGAGATTTTGGATGGGATGCGGGAAAGATGGGCCTGCTGTTTTCTTCCTACCAGTGGACTTATTGCCTGTTTCTTTTGCTCTGGGGTTGGATGGCCGATCGAATCAGCACAAGGTGGATCAACGGGTTGTCGGTCACGATCTGGTCGATTGCCGGTATGCTCACCGGCGTCGCCGCAACCTTTGGGAGCATGTTAGCAACTCGCTTGGCGCTGGGAGCTGGAGAGGCGGCCTCGTTCCCAACCTCAGGCAAGGTCGTCCGACAATGGTTCCCCGCGAGTGAACGCGGACTCGCGACTGCAATCTTCAACGCCGGAACCTTCGCGGGCCCGGCGTTTTCTGCGCCGCTTGTAGCGTGGTTGTTGCTGACACGGGGTTGGCGCATGTCGTTCATGATTACCGGATCCCTCGGTTTTGTTTGGGTCGCATTGTGGCTCGCATTTTTTCGATCCCCTTCCGAGTGTTCCTGGCTGCCAGAAGAAGAGCGAAAGTACATCGCGGCTCAAACGGACTCCCGATCGACGGCCGCCACTCCACCGAAAGGCACGTTGCTTCGTCTGATGGGTCGCCGGACCATGTGGGGATTGTTCCTCACCCAGGGATGCTGCGCTTACACCATGCTCCTGTTTCTTTTCTGGCTACCTTCTTATCTTGTGCAATCACGTCACATGTCGCTGGTGAGGGCCAGTTGGTTCACTTCGTTGCCCTATGTCGTCGCCGTGATATTGGGATTGTGTATCGGAAAACTGAGTGACAGCGTCCTAACCCGTGACGCCATCCGGCAGGGTAAGCGCCGCACGCTGCTGATCGTTTTCATTCTATTGTCGGGCGTTGTTCTGTTGACCAACATGGTTGCGAACGAATATCTGCTCTTATTGTTGATCTCGATTTCGCTGTCGTGTATCTCCAGCGCGCTCTCACTCAATATCGCGCTCACGAACGATCTGGTTTGGAATCCCGCGATGGTTGGCACCGCAATTGGTTTCCTCATTTTGGGCGGCAACATCTTCGGATCGCTGGTCCCAATTGCGACCGGATACATCGTTAAGTGGACCGGCAGCTTCGATATTGCATTTTATTTAGCTGGACTTTTGTTGTTCGTGGCCGCGCTGATTTGTTTCACGATGACGCGCAAGCCGCTCAGCTTTGACGAGAGTGCAACGTGACTGATTTCTTCAGATTGCCTGTAGAGGAGCGTTGGCGCGTATCGAGCCATTGAAATTCGCACATGAATATACAGTCCAAGGAATCGTGGTCCCTCAAGATGGTGTCGCCGTTGGAGCCAGGGATCGTCTGCGTCGACATTGATCGAATGCTCGATTTTTATACCAGCGTTTTAGGGTTGAAGTTTGTTTCGGATGCCGAAGCAACTGCTGAAATGAGCACTGAGTTTGGAACATCTCCCCATGGCTTCAGGATTATTCGTTTGCAAACGCCATACGGGGAACGAATCAAGCTCGTGCAACCGAAGAAATTCCCTCCCAAACCAAGCTCGGTTCCCGACTGGGTTTTTGAGGGACAGGGCATCGCTTACATCACCTTTGTCATTGCAGACGTCCATGAGGTTGCGGCGCGTTTGAAAGAACGCCAAGTCGCCTTGATGAGCAACGCCCCCGTCGAGATTCGTAAGGGGATCACCGCAGTCTTCGCCAAAGATCCGGAAGGCAATTTCGTCGAATTTGTGGAATACGCCGATCTTGCGTCCTATCGGCCCGACCTACTCAAGTAGCGCCAGTTTGTTTCAGGAGTGAGGGGAACGAAGTCTTGACCACAGAAAGCCCAACTGCAGTGTCTCTCCCGCCTCCGCTCGAGGCGATACCCGATTCCAGCGGCAAGCCCCTCTACGCCCATCTATGGTTTCAGGTGTTGGTGTCAATGGGGTTGGCGCTGATTTTGGGCTACCTGAGTCCCGCCAAAGCGGTCGCCATGAAACCGCTGGGGGACGCGTTCATTCGGCTGATCTCGATGGTGATCACGCTGATCATTTTCTGCACGGTCGTTTCTGGAATCGCCGGCATGCAAGACATGCGGAAGGTCGGCCGGGTCGGCGGCAAAGCTTTGCTGTATTTCGAAATTATCTCGACGCTCGCTCTCGTGGTTGGCTTAGTGGTGGGGAATCTGGTACAGACGGGGCGAGGCTTCAACGCCAATCCAGCCACTTTGGACGCCCGTGAAGTATCTGCTTATGCCGGTCAGGCGAAGGCGCAAAGTCTTCCTGATTTTCTGATGCACATCATCCCGAACACAATCGTCGACGCATTCGCCAAGGGCGACATCCTCGAAGTTCTTTTTGTGGCCCTTCTGTTTGGATTCGCGTTATCTGCGCTGGGTCCTCGCGGCAAGCCCCTGGTCGATCTGGTGGAGGCCTTGACTCACGCCGTATTTAAAGTCGTCGGCATCCTGATGAAGTTTGCCCCACTGGGCGCATTTGGCGCCATGGCCTTCACCGTCGGAAAGTACGGCATCGCCTCGCTCGGTCCATTGGCGAAACTCGTCCTGGTCTTTTATTTGACCTGCATGGTGTTTGTATTGGTTGTGATGGGAGGGGTGGCCCGTTTGGCCGGATTTGGCATCATCAAATTCCTCATCTATATAAAGGAAGAAATCCTCCTTGTACTGGCTACCAGTTCCTCGGAAACGGTCTTGCCCACCTTGATGGAAAAAATGGAGAGGCTGGGTTGTTCGAAGTCACTCGTCGGCCTGGTCGTTCCCACCGGATATACCTTCAATACCGACGGCACCAGCATCTATATGACGTTAGCAGCGCTTTTTGTTGCTCAAGCTACCAACACACATCTGGGGTTGCTGCAGCAAGTCACAATATTAGGGGTCGCAATTCTGACCTCAAAGGGCGCCAGCGGCGTTCAGGGTGCCGCATTTATCGCCCTGGTAGGCACGCTGATGGTGATTCCTGGCATCCCGGTCGCCGGCATGGCCTTGATTCTCGGCATCGACCGCTTCATGAGCATGTTCCGGGCCCTGGTTAATATGATTGGAAACGGCGTCGCGACTTTGGTCATCGCCCGTTGGGAAAATGAACTTGATCGCGAGACCTTGCGACGGAATCTTGCGTGATGGATGGAAGCGTTTACGAGTGAGGTACTCATGGATCCGAGAAAAGTGATTCTCTCCCGCCGTGCTCTTTTGACCCGCGTTGCGCCGGCGCTCGCAGGCACGATTGCGGCCATTTCTCCGGCTCGCTTGGCCTCGGCACAGAACAAGGCCCACGCAAGAGATCCAAACGGCTCCGCGCAGGAAAAGGTGTGGAGCGCCGAATATTGGGCCAAGAGAGGCGACATCTCGCTTTTTATTTATCGAAAAAGGATGGGAGCGCCGAAGGACGGGGAGCCAGCAAAGCCTGTACTCTTCCTCGCGCATGGTTCATCCGTCTCGGCAAGGCCAAGCTTCGATCTGACCGTTCCGGGTCACGGCGATTACTCGCTGATGGATAAGTTTGCAGAATACGGCTTCGACGTTTGGACGATGGACTTCGAGGGCTACGGCAGATCGGGAATGGGATCCGGCAATTCGGACATTGCCACTGGAGCCGAAGACATCAAGGCCGCTGCTGAAGTGGTTCTGCGCGAGACCGGGCAATCCCGCTTTCATCTCATGGGAGAGTCCAGCGGCGCCCTGCGTGCCGGATCGTTCGCCATGGCCCAGCCCGAACGCGTGGAGAGACTCGTTCTGGTTTCATTTACCTACACAGGGCAGGGCTCTACAACGCTCTCGAAGCGTTCCGAATCGGTCGACTTCTATCGCACCCACAATCGGCGA
>Ga0209890_10000457_pt1 | contig 18973 bp, 19 predicted proteins | sample OrgsoiDNA2013049_FD_185799 | JGI IMG/M metagenome (GOLD analysis project Ga0209890, IMG submission 185799) | Permafrost soil microbial communities from the Arctic, to analyse light accelerated degradation of dissolved organic matter (DOM) -... | ecosystem: Environmental > Terrestrial > Soil >...
GCGCGCGGCGTGAACGGAATATGACCGGACGGCGCTTGCTGGCCCTGGCCGATGATCTCTTCGACCTGCTGGCGGACACCTTCGAGCGAAATGCCGAGACTCTCGAGGGCCTTGGCAGCGACGCCTTCGCCCTCGTGAATCAGGCCGAGCAGGATGTGCTCGGTGCCGATGTAGTTGTGGTTGAGCATGCGGGCTTCTTCTTGCGCCAGCACGACAACGCGTCGGGCCCGGTCAGTAAACCTCTCGAACATGTCGCCTCGCTTCCGTTGCTCACGGCACAAGCCGCCGGTGACCGCCAGTGCTGCTAATCACGACTTGCCGCCCTGCCATGCTATTCCTCGCCACGCCGCAGCGCCGACTTGCGCCTTTGACCGTAACTTTCCCAACCGAGTTTCGCCGGGTCGTGTTCCGGCGCCCACAACACCGGGTTGCGCTCACGGCGAAAGGCGGGCTGGGGCGGCACGGTGGCCCCGGATCGCGCCGCACGGCGGGCGACCCGCCGCCCCGAACGCCGCCGAGCCCCGAACCGGCCAACCCTCGGTGTGTTGGTGTCGCTATAACAGCACCAACACACCGAAGGTTCGAGCGGACGGCGAGCGAGGACCGGCGAGCGGGCCAGCGGCACGGGCGGCCCGGCAAGGTTGTCGACGGACTAGTGCGCGGCCTCGTACTTCGCCACGATGTCGGCCGCAATGCGCCCGCGCTCGTTGACCTTGATGCCTTTCGAGCGGGCCCAGGCCCGCACATCGGAGGTCGCGGCGCCGCCACCGGCGATGACGCGCGGACGGCTGGATCGGCCGGCCGGACGACCACGGGTCGCCCGGCCGGAACGACGAGCCGCACCGACGTAGGCATTTAGGGCGTCGCGGAACTTCTTCGCATTACCTTTGCTGAGGTCAATCTCGTAGGAAACGCCGTCAAGCCCGAACGTAAGCGTTTCGTCAGCCGAACTCCCGTCGAGATCGTCGACCAGTGTGACCTGGACCTTTTGTGCCACGGCGCAATCCTTTCACCAGACCCCGCTAACTGTTACCGGCAGAGCCAACTAGAAGTGCGCGCGAAATGCAAATACCGGCCGGTAAGTCAGAGCCGCAACAGCATGCGGGTGTTTCCCAGAGTGTTCGGCTTGGCCCGCTCGAGATCGAGGAATTCGGCGACCCCTTCGTCATACGACCGGAGTAACTCTTCGTAGACATCGGCGGCCACCGGCGAGCCTTCGATCTCGACAAAACCGTGGGCCGCAAAGAATTGGACTTCGAAGGTCAGGCAGAAGACCCGCCTGATACCGAGTTCGCGCGCGGCCCGCAGCAGTCGTGTGAGCAGCAAATGACCGATCCCGAGGCCGCGGTGGGCGGGATCGACGGCGAGAGTACGCACTTCAGCGAGGTCTTCCCACATCACATGCAGTGCGCCGCATCCGACCACCGACGCCGATCCGTCCGAGTCTGCCCTTTCCGCCACCCAAAACTCTTGCACGTCTTCATACAGGGTGACCGTCGGTTTATTCAGCAGCATTCGACTGGGGGCATAGGCGTCAATGAAGCCGCGAATAGCCTTTACATCAGATGTATGGGCAGGTCGAACGGTGATGTCGGTCGGCAGCCGGGTGGGCATCAGCGCTACCCCGGCCGCACCAACGGGAAAAGAATGGTCTCCCGGATGTTGGCCCCGGTAAGCAACATGACCAGCCGGTCGATGCCGAGCCCGAGCCCGCCCATCGGCGGAGCGCCGTATTCGAGGGCACGCAAGAAGTCTTCGTCCAGTTGCATCGCTTCCGGGTCGCCGCCGGCAGCCAGAAGTGATTGCTCAGTCAATCGCCGCCGCTGCTCGATCGGATCAACCAATTCCGAATACGCGGGCGCGAGCTCGACTCCGTTGATGATGAGGTCCCATGCCTCGACCAGCCGCGGGTCGTCGCGGTGCGGGCGGGCAAGCGGCCGCACCGAGGCCGGGTAGTCGCGCACGAATGTCGGTTCGATCAGCGTGTGTTCGACCACCTTCTCGAACAACTCGAGCAGTACCTGCCCGTGATCCCAACCCGGCTGTAGGGCCACGTCGAACTCCGCGGCGACCCCTCGCAGGGTTTCGACGTCGGTGGCGATCGTCAGGTCGTGACCGACCGCCTGCGACACCACCTCGTGAATCGTCACCGATCGCCACGGCGCCGCCAGGTCGATCTCGCCGCCGCGGCCGTCGGGAACGATCGCCGAACCGACGGCGGCCGCTGCATCAAGCACGATGTCGCGCGTGAGAGCGGCCATCGTGTCGTAGTCGCCGTACGCCTCGTACGCCTCAAGCTCGGTGAACTCGGGGCTGTGCGTGGTGTCGACGCCCTCGTTGCGGAATACCCGGCCCATCTCGTAGACCCGCTCGATGCCGCCGACGACGATGCGCTTCAAGTAGAGCTCCAGCGCGATGCGCAGGAACAAGGGCAGATCGAACGCATTCAAATGGGTCTTGAACGGCCGCGCGGTCGCGCCACCGTGCAATGTCTGCAACGACGGCGTCTCGACCTCGGTGTAGCCATGCCGACGCATCGTGTCGCGCACCGACTGCAAGACGCTCGCCCGCTTGGCGACCATGTCGCGAGCGTCAGCATTGACGATCAGGTCGACGTACCGTTGCCGCACCCGCGCTTCGGGATCGGCCAGGCCCTTGTGCTTGTCGGGCAACGGACGCAGGCACTTGGCCGTCAGCGCCCACGACTCGGCGAGCACCGAGAGCTCGCCGCTACGCGACGTGATGACCTCACCCGCGATCCCGACGTGATCGCCGAGGTCGATGATCGCCTTCCAGCTGGCCAGTGAGTCGGCACCGAGGCGGTCGAGCGACAGCATCACCTGCAGCTCGCCCGAGCCGTCACGGATCGTCGCGAAGCACAGCTTGCCGCCGGTACGCGAAAGCAAGACGCGGCCAACCACGCCAACCCGCTCGCCGGTTGCGACATCGGGGGCCAGATCAGCATGGGCCGCGCGCACATCGGCGATCATCGACGTGCGGGCGAAGCCAGCCGGGTACGGATCGATGCCTTCGGCCCGCAACCGGTCGAGCTTGCTGCGGCGAATGCGCATCTGCTCTGGCAGGTCGGCGCTACCGTCGGCCATGGCTGCGGGAGTCTCTTCGGTCACGCGCGAAGGTTACCGGGCAGCGATCTCATGATGCGGTATTGCGTTCGAACACCAGCCGCAGCCCGATCAGCGTCAACCACGGTTCATGGACATCGATGAGCCGGCATTCTTCGAGTACGACCTGGGCAAGCCCCCCCGTGGCAATCACAATCGCGGGCGTACCGAGTTCGGCCACGATGCGCTCGGTGATGCCGTCGACCTGGGCGGCGAACCCGTAGATGATGCCCGACTGCAATGACTCAACGGTGTTCTTGCCGATCACCGACCGGGGCCGCACGAGCTGCACCTTCATCAGCTGCGCGGCCCTCGCCGCCAAGGCGTCGACCGATATCTCAATGCCGGGCGCCAGCACGCCGCCAAGGAACTCACCGGTCGCCGACACGACGTCGAAGTTGGTCGACGTACCGAAATCGACGACGATCGCCGGGCCACCGTGCAGCGTGTGCGCCGCGAGCGTGTTGACGATGCGGTCGGCACCGACTTCCTTCGGGTTGTCGTACAGCACCGGTACGCCGGTGCGGATGCCGGGCTCGACGACGACCAGTGGCACCGCGCCGAACCAGCGTTCGCACATCGCCCGCATCTCGCGCAACGCCGACGGCACCGTTGAACAGCAGGCGATGCCGTCGACCGCATCGTCGTTGCCCGACGAGCTGAGCAGCCCGGTCAGCAACAACCCGAGTTCGTCGGCCGATCGCCGCGGATCGGTCGCCAGCCGCCAGTGTTCGACGATGCGATCGCCGGCGAACAGCCCCAACACGGTCTGGGTGTTGCCGACGTCAATGGTGAGCAGCATGAGTACCTTCCTCGTGCGTCACCGCACGGCACATCACAGCAGAGGGCGTCACAGCAGGGCTCGAAGATCGGCACCGATGTCGAGCACCGGGGCGGAATGCGTCAAGGCACCGATGGCGAGAAAGTCGATGCCGGTTGCGGCGATGTCAGCCGCGGAGGCCAAGGTGATGCCGCCGCTGGCTTCGAGTTGGCAGCGCCGGCCGCTGGCCCGAACCAGGTCGACCGACGCGCGAATCGAGTCGACCGCCATGTTGTCGAGCAACACCAGATCAGCGCCGGCCTCGACCGCTTGGCGCACCTGCTCAACCGTGTCGCATTCGACTTCTACCGGCAGGTCAGGAAACGCAGCACGTACGGCCCGGTAGGCCGGCCCGACTCCACCAGCAGCGGCTACGTGGTTGTCTTTGATCAGCGCGGCGTCAGCCAACGACAGGCGATGGTTGACTCCGCCACCGCACCGGACGGCGTATTTCTCCAACGCTCGCAGGCCCGGCGTCGTCTTTCGGGTATCGCGGATCGCCGCGCCGCTACCGGCAATCTCATCGACCCACCCGCGCGTCAACGTGGCAATGCCTGAGAGGTGGCACAGCAGATTCAGCGCGCTGCGCTCGGCGGTCAGCAGGGCGCGAGTGAAGCCGGTCGCCGTCAGGAGCACGGTGCCGGCTTCGACCCGCGCGCCGTCAGCCACGTGCTCCTCGATCTGCACGGTCGCGTCGGTCGCGGCCCACAGCACGACGCTGGCGACCGGCAAACCGGCCACGACGCCGGGCGCGCGAGCGACGAAATCGACGACCGACTCTTGATCGATTGGCACGGTCGCGACGCTGGTGACATCAACACCACCGGCGAGGTCTTCGGCGAGGGCGCGGGCCGCGACCTGTTCGACGTCGCCGACATCGAGCCCCGCCGTCCGCAGCTCGGTGATGAGGGCCGCGGGCAGAATCACGGCGCCGCGGACGGCAACAGCGCGGGTTCGGCCGCGGCCTCGAACATCGTGACCGGTCCGCCGTCCGCATCGATTGAGGTTACGAGGTGGCCCCACCAGGCGGCCGCTGTCTCGGGGAAGTCCTCACGCCAGTGGCATCCTCGGGTTTCGTTGCGCCGCAAGGCCCCGCGTACCAACGCGTTCGCCACCGTGTGCAGGTTGGTGGCCTGCCACGCCTCGACGCACGGCTCCGCGGCGGTCGCGTCGCCCGCGGTTGCGCCGATGCGGGCCAGCTCGGTGGCTGCCGTAGTGAGGCTGGTGGCACTTCGCAGGACGCCGGCACCTGCGGTCATCGCGAGCCTGACCGCAGCGGCGGCCGACGGCGCAAGCAAAGCGGCGACTCGCTCATCGGGTACGGGTGCGCCGCGGGCGGGCAGCGAATGCGCCAAGTCGTCGGCAATACGCGCGGCAAAGACCAGACCTTCTAGCAGGCTGTTTGACGCCAGCCGATTAGCGCCATGCACTCCGGTGCACGCCACCTCGCCACACGCGTACAGGCCGGGCACGTTCGTGCGCCCGTACAAGTCGGTCCGCACGCCGCCGCTGGCGTGATGCGCCCCTGGCACAACCGGAATCGGCATCGTCACCGGGTCGATGCCGTGCGCCCGGCACGACGCGGTGATGGTGGGAAACCGCCGCTCAAAATCCGGCACGTTGCGAGCATCGAGCAGCACATGGTCGGCCCCCGTTGCGCGCAACTGTCGGATGATCGCCTGGGCCACGACATACCGCGGTGCCAACTCGGCGAGCGGATGCTGTCCGACCATGAAACGCGTTCCGTGGACGTCGATCAGCACCGCGCCTTCGCCGCGCACGGCTTCGGAAATCAACGGCTGTTGACCAACCGCATCGGGTCCGAGCCACAAGACGGTCGGATGGAACTGCACGAACTCCATGTCGGTCACTGCAGCCCCCGCGCGCAACGCGACGGCGACGCCGTCGCCCGTGGCGACCGGCGGATTTGTGGTTGCCGCGAACACTTGACCGAGCCCGCCGGTCGCGAGCACCACTGCGCGACCCAGCGCCGCCCCGACGCCGTCGCGACGGCCCGCGCCGATCACGTGCAACGTGACCCCGCAGGCCCGCCCGTCAGCGGTCTTGAGCAAGTCGATGACGAGTGCGTGCTCGATGATCTCGATGCCCTCGGTCGCCTTCACCGCGGCGATCAGCGCACGCTCGATTTCGGCGCCCGTGGCGTCGCCGCCGGCGTGCGCGATGCGGCTACGCAAGTGACCGCCTTCGCGGGTGAGTGCGAGATCGCCGGCATGGTCGAGGTCGAATCGGGTGCCAAGTTCGACGAGTTCGCGCACCAACGCCGGGCCTTCGGTGACGAGCACGCGAACCGCTGCTTCATCACACAACCCAGCGCCGGCTACCAACGTGTCGGTCAAGTGTTCGGTCGGACTATCGCCCGGGCCGAGCGCCGCCGCGATACCGCCCTGGGCCCATCGCGTTGAGCCAGCGTCGAGTTCGGTCTTGGTGACCAGCAACACGCGACCGGCGCGGCGAGCCTTCAGCGCGGTCGTCAGCCCGGCGATGCCGCTGCCGACGACGACGACGTCAGCCTCCGCCGTCCAGCCTGGCGCTGGTGCGACCAGGCGCGATGGCACCCGCGAGGTCATGCGCGGGCACCGTTCGCCGTGGGCGTGGCGATTGGCTGCAACGTCATCACCGTATTGTCGATCAGCCGGGTCGACCCCACGCGGGCGGCTATCACCAGCACCGCTTCGGCCGGCTGCGCAGCATCAGCGCTGAGCGAGGCGAACGACTCGGGGTCGACGAGATCGACGTAGTCGAGAGTCACCCCGTTTGCGTCGTCGAGCACAGCACGCGCGACCTCGACGATGGCGGCTGGCGACGCGCCATTGGCTTGGGCATCTTCGGCCGCGCGAAGCGCGCGTGGTAACGCCAACGCGGCTTGTCGTTGCGGCACCGACAGATAGGCATTGCGAGTCGACAGCGCCAGCCCGTCGTCGTCCCTGATGATGGGCACCGCTTCGATGCGCACGGGCAGATCCAGATCGGCGACCATCCGCCGCACGAGAGCGAGTTGCTGCGCGTCCTTGCCGCCGAAGACGGCGACGTCGGGACGCACTAACGCGAACAGCTTGGCCACCACGGTCAGGACGCCGTCGAAGTGCCCGGGTCGGCTGGCTCCTTCGAACCGGTCGCCGATCGGGCCGGCCGCGATGCGCACCAGCGGTTCGCGCGCATACATCTGCGCGCGGGCGGGCGCGAAGACCAGGTCGACACCTTCGTCGGTGCACATCGCAAGGTCGGCATCGAACGTGCGGGGGTAGCGGTCGAGATCTTCGGTCGGAGCAAACTGCAACGGGTTCACGAAGATGCTGACGACGGTCGAATCGGCGACCTCGCTAGCCCGTCGCAGCAGTGCACGGTGACCTTCGTGCAACGCCCCCATCGTTGGCACCAGCGCAACCGTTGCGGGCAAGGTCGCCCTTGCGGGCGCGAGCTCAGCGCGGGTGCGGGCCACCGCTGGCCCGACTGTCACGGTCGACGCCCGAGGACGCCGAGCAGCGCGGTCGCGTCGCTGGTGGACAGCAGGCCGGCGGCGAGCGCTCGGTCGGCGGTCAGCCTGGCCATCGCCGCGTACGCGGCCGCGATCTCGGGTGAGACGGCTCGCAGCGCGTCGAGATGCGCAGCCAACGTCCCGGCGTCACCTCTGACGACAGGACCGGTCAGACCGGCGTCGCCGAATCGCAACGCGTTGTCGAGTGCGGCCGACAGCAACGGCCCGAGCAGGCGTTGCGGATGCTCGACTCCGGCTGCGGTCAGCAACTCCATCGACGATGCGACGATGGCCACCAGATGATTGGCGCCATGCGCGAGTGCTGCGTGATAGAGCGCACGGTCTTCCTCGGCAATCCACACCGGCTCGCCGCCCATTTCGAGCACCAGGCTTTCGGCAACCGGGCGCAACAGCGGCGGTGCGGTCACCCCGAAGCTGACGCCCGCCAGCCGCTCGAGATCGACACTGGTGCCGGCGAAGGTCATGACGGGGTGCAACGCCATCGGTAGCACGCCGACCGCGGTCGCCGGCGCCAACACCTCGATGCCGAAGCGGCCCGACGTGTGCGCCACGAATTGGCCGGAGCGAACCGCGTCGGCGGCAACAAGACCGTCGACCAATGCCGCCAACGCATCGTCGGGCACGGCAAGCACCAAGAGGTCGGCGACCGACCCGACCGCATCGGGTGCCAGCACCGCGGCGTCCGGCATGAATTGCGCGGCCCGTCGCCGCGAGGCAGCAGAGACGGCGGCGACCGCAACCACCCGATGGCCAGCCCGCTGCAGCGCCGCGCCAATGACGGAGCCGACCCGGCCGGCAGATATCACGCCGACATTGAGCCGACCCGGTCGTTCGACCGCGGGCCTAGTCGTGGGGGTGCTGGAGTTCATGAGAGGCGACGTTCCAGTCCTCGGGGGGTACCGGACATCGCCGAGCCTACCGAGGCGGTCGAGTAGGGGCTGCCGAGCCTACCGAGGCGGGCGACTAGGGGCTGCCGAGCCTACCGACGTGCCCAACTACTCGTCGCCAAGGATGGGTTCGGTGGTCAACGAATCGACCACGCGGGGATCGCACGGCTCGACGCCTGCGCCAAGCAGCGCTTGCAGCGACGCAAGCACCGGCAGCCAGATGTTTTCGATCTCGTCGTCGTCGGTGACGTGGTCGTCGACCTCGTCGATCTGCAAGCGCACGGCGCAGCCGCCGACCGCTGGTCGCAGTTGCCAGGTGAGGTAGACCGACGGGTCGTCGTCCGACGCCTGAAGTACGAACGACAGCCGCCGCGGCTCCTCAGCATGCAGAACCCGGCCGATCAGCGAGTAGCCGTCCGCGGTGCCGAAGTGCACAGGTGCGTCCGACTCCCACGACGAGCAGGCGGCCCAGCCGTACAGGTACCCCGGCCGCTGATCGGTAGCGGTGAGGGCCGCCCAGACCGTAGCTGGCGCAACCGGGGTGAAGAAGGCGAATTGGCGCGGCGCTGCCGGTGTGGCGCGCGGATCAACTCCACGTGACGTCACGGGGCAACTCCGATTGGTCAACTTCGATTGGCGTCATGGTGGGGGTTGCGCTCGCGTCGGTCAAGAGCGCGGCACCCGCGAGGGCAGCGCAGGACTATCTACCGGGATCGCTAGGCGTCAGCGAAGTCATCCATCGGTCGGGGCGTCGCGCCGCCCGGGCGCGGCTAGCCATCACAACTTCGGCGTCGAGTATCCGACGGCTTTCGCCGATGTCGCGATAGCGCAGCGCCAGCTCGACCGGCCCTTTCGTCGAGTCGACGTGCACGGTCGCGAGTTTGAGGAATCGTTCCCAAGGGCCGGCCGAGAGTCGGACGCTCTGCATCTTCTCGTGCCGCATGACCGCGAATACCTTCGTGAACACACCGCTACGAGCCGCGATGACGGTGTCGTCGGCGCCCGCGCGGTAGGTCCACCACCGCAGCGGCGAGCGCCACTTTGCCCGCGCTGGCACAGCCGTGAGCGGGATCGCATCGATGTCGATGCCCGGCAGTACCAGGCCGACGACCAGCAGCGCCTGCTGTCGCGAACCGACCGGCAACAACACCGAATTTCGTTGGTGCCCTTCTTCGGCTCGGTGCCCGGCATAGCCGGCGATATTGGCGTCGACACGTACCCAGCCGAAGATCTTCCACAGCAGCGGCTGCACGATGCGCACCGCCTGCACCCGCCCAGGGGGCACGGTTTGAGATCGCGTTTCGAACAAGCCATGCCGCAGTCGCATGCCATCAGGGGATTCGGCCACGGTGAAGCCGAAGTGCAGCTGAATCGTCTGCCACACGGCCGTGAAGATGCTCACCACACCGCCGATCCCGCCCGCGAACACGCCCGGATGACCCGACGCCACGGCGGCAACAACGAAGGCGCCGATCCAGATGAATCCGAACAGCGCCGCGGTCGACAACAACGCGCCTCCAACGATCGACCCACCCGAGCACTGCACCAACGGTCGCTGTGGCGCCTCAGGGGTGCGATGGTCGAGGCCGGCGGCCATCGCGAGCAGAGACGCCCGCAGGTGCTGCGCCTCCTCCAGCCGCAAGTAGCCGAGCCGAACCCGGCCTTCGGCGCCGCCCGCCATGTCGAGCTTCAGTTCGGCCAGCCCGAGCGCGCGCCCCAGCAGCGGCTGAACGATGTCGATGGCTTGCAGCCGGTCGATACGCACGCGGCGCGACCGTCGAAACAGCACACCCGAATCGAGCCGAACTTCACCACTGTCGATGCGGTATCGGGTGAAGGCCCACGACAACACGCTGAGACCGGCGGCCAGGATGCCAATCGCAATCACGGCGACGAGAGCTGGCCAGCCGGCCCGCCGTACCTCCCAGATGTTGTACGCCGCGAGCGCGCCGAGTGAAGCGAACGCCCGGCTTGATCTGATGACGGGCGACAGCGGGTGCAGCCTGGCCGGTTCGGTCACAGGCCGGCCGACTGCGACTCCCCGAGTGCGGCCAGCCGGTCACGCAGCCGAGCCGCCTCGGGTGCTTCGAGCCCGTGAATGCGCGCGTCAGTGCCGGCCGACGCGGTGTGCAAACGCAACGTCGAGATGCCGAACTTGCGTTCGACCGGCCCAGCCGTGACGTCGACCAACTGCATGCGTCCGTACGGCACGACGACCAGCCGCCGCACGAGCACGCCGTGCGTCACCAGCAAGTCGTCGGCGCGTTCGGCGTAGCCCCACGAGCGGTAGTTGCGACCGACGATGACGACCGTAATGGCGGCGACCGCAAGCACTGCCACCGACGCCGATATTGCCGCAACGGCAAACCCGGCCGCGCCACATGCGGTCGCGACGATGGCCGCAATGACAACCGCGACGACGACGACAACTGTGCGCCGCATCGTGCGCAGGCGCGGCGAGACTGCGACCCAGCGCTCCCCCGGCGGTGCAAACGCGTCGTCCACGACGACCACCCTAACGCCGGCGGGTCATACGGCCGGGTCGTCGGGCTCGCGCGGCACCCGGCAGCTGTACTCGAGAAACAAGGCCGCTCCGACGAGTGCCAGACACACAACAACGCTGAGCCCGCTCGCTCGGCTATCGGCGTCGACGTGTGGTTTGCCGAGATTCATCAACGTGTACGCCAAAAATCCTCCGTACAGCCCCGCGACGATCGCGCCCGCGTGGCTACTGGCCTTCGCGAAAACTGCCAGCTTGGCTACGAAGATTGGCTCGATCGGCCGGGTTCCTGGATTGCGAAGTCGGCTGCGTACCGAGTACCCGTACGCAAGTTCGAAGGCAGCCAGGAGGCCCAGCGTCACGGGACCGATAATTGGCAACGCCGGCAAGGATTCGTACTCATGGTGGACGACGAGCCAGCTGAGCACACCAGCCACGACGGCCAGAGCGACAAGAACAGATGAGCGGGACGGCGTCATGTTCCGCTCCCTTCCGGAAGCCGCAGTACGGGCTGGGCCAGACGACGCACGCCGTTGCGGTCGAGCGTAGCCAACAGGTCGCTCACGGCACCGCGGCCATCGAGCTGCGCGTGCGGATCGGCATCGAGCCATGGCGCCAACACGAATGCGCGTTCGTGCGCGCGCGGATGCGGCAACGTGAGGTCAGGGTCGGCGCTTCGGATCTCGCCGTAGGACACCACGTCGACGTCGAGCGTTCGCGGCCCCCATCGCTGCATCCGCTCGCGCACGGCATCATCTTCGATGCGGTGCGCAAGTGCGAGCAGTTCGGTCGGTGACAACTGCGTCTGGAGCAACACGATTGCGTTGTAGTAGTCAGGCTGGGCCGGGCCGCCAACAGGCGCGGTCTCGAACACCGCAGAAACTGCAACGACGCCGGCATTGGCCAGCGCATCGACAGCGTCCTGCAGATGGGCAGCGCGATCGCCGAGATTCGATCCCAGTGCGACAACTGCACCGACCGCGCTCACCTTTGCGCTCTTTGCGCACGCACAATTGTCACGACCACATCATCGAACGCAAGGTCGATCGGAGCGTGTGGCTTGTGCACACTCACTTCGGCCCGAGTGACACGTGCATCGCTCAGACACGCGGTTGCGATGCGGTCGGCCAACGTCTCGAGCAATTGCACGGGCTCGCCGGCCACGATGGCGGCGACGCTGTGCGCCAGCTTGCCGTAGTCGACGGTGTCTTCCAGCACATCGGTGCGGGCGGCAACTGAGGTATCAAAGTCGAGGACAACGTCAACGACGAAGTCCTGGCCATTCGCACGCTCATGGTCGAACACGCCGTGACGGCCATGCACCGTGAGCCCGCGCAACACAATTCGATCGGACGGCGAGCCGGCGGCGCCATCAGCGATGACACTCATGGTGTGGCCCGCCAGCGCGCGGCGACCCGCACAGCGTCGACGTGCGCGGCGACATCGTGCACCCGCACCGCCCACGCCCCGGCCGCGGCCACCAGCGCGGTCACCGCGCCGCTTGCCTGATCACGCAGCTCGGCCGGGCGCGGCTCGCCGCCGGCTGCGAGCAAGTGCCCAAGAAATGTCTTGCGGGATGCACCTACCAGCACCGGACGGCCGAGGTCGATCACTCGATCGAGGTGACGCAACAAGGCCCAGTTGTCGTCGCCGTCCGGTCGCTTGGCGAACCCGATACCCGGATCGATGATGAGCTGGTTGACGTCGACCCCTGCATCGACGATGGCCGTGATGCGGTCGGTGAGTTCGCGGCAGACATCGTTGACGACGTCGTCGTACTGAGCGTGCGTTTGCATGTCGGCACTGTGGCCGCGCCAATGCATGACGACGAACGGCAGACCGGACGCCGCGATGAACGGCACCATCTGCGCGTCGGCGAGTCCGCCGCTCACGTCGTTGACCACCATGGCTCCCGCTTCGGCGGCGCGGGCGGCTACCGCGGCGTGCATCGTGTCGATACTCACAGCGACGCCGGCCGCGGCGAGCGGGCCGACGACCGGGATCACCCGGCGCAGCTCTTCATCGACCTCGACGCGGTGCGCACCCGGCCGGGTTGACTCGCCGCCCACGTCGACGAGGTCGGCGCCAGCGGCGGCCAGCGCGAGTCCGTGTTCGATCGCGGCGCCCGCGTCGAACCAATTGCCGCCGTCCGAAAACGAATCGGGCGTGACGTTGACGACGCCGATAACCCGGCAACGGTCAAGGTCGGCGAACCCGCGCGGCTGCGGTCCGGGCACGGAAACGGGGACAGACACGGGCGACCGCGTCGGCTCCGGCCTCGATACGGTCATGCCGCTGGGCCGAGTCGCATCAGCCGCCGAAGCTGCAAGATGCGCGGATGTGGCCACACGATGAACGCCTCTGCTTCAAGTGCGGCGATCGCGATGCGCGGCAGATCGCCAGCGCCGGGATACACGACGTAGCGCGGCAACCATTCGGGTTGGAACTTGGCGTTGAAGCGGTAGAGCGATTCGATCTGAAACCACCGCGAGGCGAAGACCAACAGGCCGCGCCAGGCCCTGATGACCGGGCCGGCACCGAGTCGGCCACCGCGTTCGAGTGCCGACCTGAACACGGCAAAGTTCAGTGAGACGCGTTCGACCCCAAGGCCAGGGCAAGCGCGCAGCGCAGTGGTGATGAGGTACTCGTTCAAGCCCGGATCAGCGGACCGATCGCGGCGCATAAGGTCAAGGGAGAGCCCATCGGTACCCCACGGCACGAAATGCAAGAAGGCGCGGAAGATGCCGTCCTTCTTGGCCGCGACCATCACGCAGTTGGAGTCTGCGGGGTCACCGAGGCGGCCCAAGGCCATGGAGTATCCGCGTTCGGTTTCGGTACCACGCCACGATGCGGCGTGCTCACGGAAAGCGCGGGCCGTCTCGATGCTGACATCGCCGACGCGATACACCTCGGCGATGTAGCCAGCCCGCTCAACCCGGTTAACCATCTGCCGGACGTTGCGCATCGTGCGGCCGTCGAGGCTGAAGTCGGCGACCTCAACGACGGCCTCGTCGCCGAACTCGAGCGCGGACATTTCGGTTTCACGCGTCCAGACGTCGCCACCGAGTTCACTACAGGCCAGCACTGCCGGTACCCATGCGTGTCGTTCGGCTTCGACCATGAACTCCTTGATCGCGCCTGGCCAGGCTTCGGGATCGCCGAGCGGGTCACCGGTCGCGAGCATCACACCCGACAACACCCGGTAGGTGATGCATGCCTTGCGTGTCGTCGACCAGATCACGCTCTTGTCGCGACGTAACGCAAAATAGCCCAGCGAGTCGCGCTCGCCGTGCTTGGCGAGCAACTCCCGCATCTGCGCTTCGTCGGTGGCTCCGAGGATTGCGCGTGGTTCAGCAGGGCGGAACAGCAAGTAGAACGTCGTCAGGGCAGTGAATGCACCCATCGCAAACAAGGTCACCGCAACCAGGTCGCCGGTACGGTCGCCGCGGAAGCGGATGGGGCCGGTCGCACCCACCAAGCCGTACAGAACATGCTGGGCGACGCGGCCGAAAGTAAACGAGCCGACGACTTGGTGTGGCCGCACTTCGATCAGCAGCGTTCCGACCACAAAACTGCTGACGGTCAGGGCAATGAACGCCCAGAGCGCCAGCCAGCGCGTGCGCGGATCGCCACGGGCGAAGAACTCCCGCCGGAAGACCACGAGCGCAACCAACAGTCCGACGTCGAGCGGCAACCAATCGATGACGTCCGACCACGTGTCGGGTCCGTGCATCACATGCAGCACGACGGTCAACACCAAAATGGCAACCACGGCTCGCCACGCCCGCCGCTTTCGTCGGCGGAGTGCGTGCGACAGCAGGATCAGCAACGCGCCGGCTACCACGAGGGTGGCGCCGACCACTCCGTGCACGACGGCGGGGTTGACCCGGCCGGGCAGCACCCGATCGATCACGCGCACGCGTTCCCACACGTGCGGCCGGACCACCAACAAGATGTCGCGGAGGCCAAGCAGGAAAGTGAGGATGCCGGCAACCACCGGCACCCAGCGACGATGCGCCCGACGCTCGCGAATAAGCGCATGCGGCATCAACGGCGATTCGACCGCCGGAGCGAGCGGCTCCGCTGGCGGGTTGCTCACTTGGCTCCGCTTCCCGGTCACGGCACTCAGCGTAGAGCCGCGGAGCGTAGGGCGGTCGGGCGTAGGGCGGTCGGGCCCGGGACCCTAGGGCGGAGGGCGACGGGCGGCTTCAATGACCGGAGATAAGGCGGAACGCCTCAGCCCGCGTGCGGTCAGAGTCGCGGAATGCTCCGCGCACGGCTGATGTCACCGTTCGCGCGCCGGGCTTGCGGACCCCGCGCATCGACATGCACAGATGCTCACACTCGACGACCACGATGACTCCACGCGGCGACAGGGAGTCCTCGAGAGCGTCGGCGATCTGACTGGTCAGCCGCTCTTGCACTTGCGGCCGCTTCGCGTACAGATCCACCAGCCGTGCGATTTTCGACAAGCCGGTGATCTGGCCCTTCACGTTCGGCAGATAGCCAACGTGAGCAACGCCGTGGAATGGCAGCATGTGGTGCTCGCAGGTGCTGTAGACCTCGATGTCTTTGACCATGATGATCTCGTCGTGGTGCGCGTCGAAAACCGTCGTCAGCACCTCTTCGGGCCGCTGCTGCAACCCTCCAAATTGTTCGGCCATGGCGCGAGCGACCCGCTGCGGCGTGCGCTGAAGACCATCGCGCGAGGGATCTTCGCCGATGGCCAGCAGGATCTCGCGCACGGCCGCTTCGATGCGATCGAAGTCGATCGCCCCTACCTCGATGCGATCGTGGTCGATCGACGGCCCTTCCGGCCAGTCGGCTACGTCGCGCGCCACCGGCGTCAGTCTTGGTGCGCCGCGGAGCCGTCAGCGCTGACGTCTCCGAGCGGCTCGCTGTCGGCACTGATCGCGCCCGAACCGCCATTGCTGACCGCCCCGTTGGTGGCGTGCACGCCGTCACCGTTGGCGAGCACGGCGAGTTCGCGCGGCGTCATGACCGGAGCTTTGTCGGACGGCTGCCGCTTGCCGTAGCCGGTGTACGAACCCCGGTGCGGCCGCTTTTGCACGCGCGCAAAGATGCGCAGCACTTCGTCCTTTTGCAGCGTTTCCTTCTCCATCAACTCGAGCACCAGGTCGTCGAGCACATCGCGGTACTCGACCAGAATCTCCCAGGCTTCGTCGTGCGAGCTCTCGATCAACCGCCGCACTTCGTCGTCGATCGTCGATGCAATCTCTTCGGAGTAGTCACGCTGATGACCCATGTCACGGCCCAAGAAGACTTCACCGTTTTCTTGACCGAACTTGCGGGCGCCGAGTTTCTCGCTCATGCCGTATTGAGTGATCATGTTGCGGGCGACCGCCGTCGCCTTCTCGATGTCGTTGGCCGCGCCCGTGGTCGGCTCGTGAAAGACCAGCTCCTCGGCGGTACGGCCACCGAGCAACATCGCGAGCTGGTCCATCATTTCGGCGCGGGTGACCAAGAACTTGTCTTCTGTCGGCAACGACAGCGTGTAGCCCAACGCCCGACCGCGCGGCAAGATCGTGACCTTGTGCACCGGGTCGGAGTTCGGCAAGGCGTGGCCGACCAGCGCGTGACCACCTTCGTGGTAGGCGATGATCTTCTTTTCCTTCTCGCCCATGATGCGGCTCTTGCGCTCGGGGCCAGCCATCACGCGGTCGATCGCTTCTTCGAGCGTCAGCATGTCGATCTGGGTGCGGTCGTGCCGCGCTGTCAGCAGCGCCGCCTCGTTGATGACGTTCGCGAGGTCAGCACCGGTGAAGCCGGGTGTGCGTCGCGCAATGACGTCGAGGTCGACGTCGGTCTCGAACGGCTTGCCCTTGGAGTGGACCCGAAGGATGCCCTTGCGACCTTCCATGTCAGGTCGGTCGACGACGATCTGCCGGTCGAAACGGCCGGGTCGCAACAGCGCCGGATCGAGAATGTCGGGACGGTTGGTGGCCGCGATCAAGATGACGCCGCCCTTGACGTCGAAGCCGTCCATCTCGACCAGCAGCTGGTTGAGCGTCTGTTCGCGTTCATCGTGCCCGCCACCCAGACCGGCGCCACGGTGCCGACCAACGGCATCGATCTCGTCGATAAAGATGATGGCCGGTGCGTTCTCTTTCGCCTGAGTGAACAGGTCACGCACGCGCGAGGCGCCCACACCGACGAACATCTCGACGAAGTCAGAACCTGAAATCGAATAGAACGGGACGCCGGCCTCGCCAGCGACCGCACGGGCCAGCAGCGTCTTGCCGGTGCCGGGCGGGCCATACAAGAGCACGCCCTTCGGGATCTTCGCGCCAATGGCTTGGAACTTGGCCGGATTCTCGAGGAACTCCTTTATTTCTTGCAGTTCTTCGATTGCTTCATCGGCGCCAGCGACATCAGCGAACGTGGTCTTCGGAGTGTCCTTGCTGATGAGCTTGGCCTTCGACTTGCCGAAGTTCATGACCCGCGAGCCGCCACCCTGCATTTGGGTGAGGAAGAAGATCATCAGGCCGACGAGCAGCAAGATGGGCAGTGCGTTGAACAGGATCTGAAGCAGCAGGCTGGCGTGACTCACCTTTGAGGTGTAGCCCTTGATCGGGTCGAGCTTGCCGGTGTCGACCAACTCCTGCAGCTTGGCTTCGATCGGCGCAGCCTGGTCGGCCGCATACGACGACTGAATTTTGGTTGTGCCGTCTTTGAGTGGCGTCTTCAGCGTGACCTGAACGATCTGCTCTTTGTCGTGCACGACGGCGTTGGTGATGTTGCCGGCGTCAATCGCTCCGACCACTTGGCCGGTCTGCACCGACTTGTACGAGCCGCTGCTACCCCAGATGTTGGAGAAGGCAATGACCAGCACCACGACGATGACGACCCAGAACACGGGCCCGCGGGCGTAGCGTTTTACGTTCATGGATGCGGAGCGCAGGCTCCGTCCCTCCTACCGTTAGTCACGTCACTACGTTTTTGTGCGTCAAGGGGCACTCGTCCATACATCGGCCACCACCCTCGAAGGTACACCGCGCAGCGGCGCCCCCATGACCGAACGAGCGCGGGCTACACCGGTGTAACCATCGAACGCCCCGTCGCGTTCCCTTAGCCCCGGCAGTGCCCGACGGTTGCCCGACGGTTGGCTAGCTCTGCGAGGGGTCGTAGACCGACCGCTTCAGAGTCGCGACGAACGGCAGGTTGCGGTACTTCTCCCCATAGTCGAGGCCGTAGCCGACAACGAAATCACGTGGGATGTCGAACCCGAGGTAGCGCACATCGACGTCCTGCTTAATGGCTTCTGGCTTGCGCATGAGGGCACAGACCTCGACCGATGCCGGCCCACGCGAGCGCAGGTTCGCAACCAGCCACGACAGGGTGAGACCGGAGTCGACGATGTCTTCGACCACCAGCACGTGCCGGCCCTCGATCGCGTGCTCGAGGTCTTTCAAAATGCGCACAACACCGGACGACGACGAGCCCGACCCGTACGACGAGATCGCCATGAAGTCGAGGGTCACGGGCAAATGCACAGCGCGGGCGAGGTCGGCCATCACCATGACGGCGCCCTTCAGCACCCCGACAAGGAGTAGCTCTTTGCCGACGTAGTCGCGGTCGATAGCAGCCGCCATCTCGGCGACTTTGACCTGGATTTCCTTCTCGCTGAGCAACACTGCGGCCAGGTCGTTGCCGACGTCGGACTCGTCCACCGGCTACCCCCTCGAAGCAGTTGTCGCGGTTGCCACCGTCAGCTCGGGTGGCGTTCGCCACCGAGGTAGAGCTTTCCATACTGCCGGTGCGCGGCTCGGCCGCCGGGAAGACTGACCCACCCCTGCCCGTGCCAGTCGGTCACCAACGCATCGACGGCCTGCAGGTGAACCGCACCGAGCCCCCCCGCCGCGCTCCCGGCCGCAACCGCGGCCTGCCGCAACACCCGGCGTCGCACCGCCGCCGGCAGCGCGGCCAGCCCAGCGACATCGAGGGTGACGTCGCCGCGGACCTCGAGGGCGCCGTCCTGCTCAGTGCGGAGACGCGCGTAGGCCTCGCTGGCCCAGCCGTCGAGCGCGTCGGCGTCGTCGCGAGCGAGGTCGGCGGTGCGCGCCAGTGCGGCTGCGACGCCCGGTCCGAGCTCGGCCTCCAGCACCG
>Ga0209890_10000458_pt1 | contig 18965 bp, 18 predicted proteins | sample OrgsoiDNA2013049_FD_185799 | JGI IMG/M metagenome (GOLD analysis project Ga0209890, IMG submission 185799) | Permafrost soil microbial communities from the Arctic, to analyse light accelerated degradation of dissolved organic matter (DOM) -... | ecosystem: Environmental > Terrestrial > Soil >...
CGTCCAGCATCTAGGTCGTGCAGAATCGTCGCGGTGTTCACACCGAGGTCGGGCAGGCTGCCGAGCAACGCTGGGTTGTCGGCTCTGCGCGATACCTCCGCAAGTTCCCTTACCGCTACTGCCCCTACCGATGTGGCGTCGCGAGCTGCGAGCCGCTCCAAACGCGCGACGACGTCATCCGGCACGTTCCTCAGGTAAAGCGTTCTCATGTCGCAATATGCTAGCAAAAAACTTGCAGAGTGCCAACGGATCCCCGAAGCCACCCACAGCAGCATCCCGTTGACGAGTCCCGTCGCCGTCGCTGACGCTGTCTCGGACGTTCTCACACACCACCGCTGCCGCTGAGCCCATGCACGTGGCAGAACGGCCGGGATCTGCTCATTGACCGGCATATCTGAGCCATTCTAAAGTCATGGATCGTGATCACCGTCCTCCCATGACAGGAGTGTGGAGATGGCCGAAGTCGTGTTGTTCCACCACGTTCAGGGGCTCACAGACGGCGTGCGAGCGTTCGCCGAGGAGCTGCGAGCCGGCGGGCACACCGTGCACACGCCGGACCTGTTCGACGCCGAGCGACCGGTGACCATCGACGACGGCGTCTCGTACGTCCGAAGCATCGGGGACAAGGTGCTCCACGAGCGCGCCGACCGGGCCGTGGGCGACCTGCCCGAGGGTCTGGTGTATGCCGGCTTCTCCTGGGGTGCCGGCACGGCGCAGTGGCTGGCCCAGACCCGGCCCGGCGCCCGCGGCGCGCTGCTTTACGAGTCCTGTATCCCGATCACGGGCGAGTGGGCGTTCGGGCCGTGGCCCGACGGGGTACCGGTGCAGATCCATGGCATGGACAAGGACCCGTTCTTCGCGCTGGAGGGCGACATCGACGCCGCCCGCGAGCTGGTCGAGACGGTCGGGTCCGACCTGGCCGAGCTGTTCGTCTACCCGGGCGAGCGGCACCTGTTCGCCGACAGCTCGCTGCTGTCGTACGACGCCGACGCGGCGGCGCTGGTCGTGCAGCGCTCGCGGGACTTCCTCGACCGGGTGGGCTGACCCGGGAGAGCGACTCGGGGGCCGACGGTCTGTGCTGCCTCGCCGGGTCGTGATCCGTCAGTCAGGCGGTCCGGTGAGGGGGTTGCTGGGATGTCGGTGACTTCCACGTCAAGATGGCCGCCACCTAGCCCGTGCACGCCCTGGAGTTCCACACTCGGTCCACGGACGGTGGCATCAAGGTCGCATACTCACCGTAGGAACCGCGTCGCACCGACACTCGGCTGTCGGTCAGGGCAGTCCAGATCGAGGCGGCCTGCTCGAAGCGATGGGCGTGCGCGCCGGACATCCCGGACAACCCGGTCAGCCGACCTTTGAAGTCGTGCCCTGTGATCGGGTGGCTGGCACTCCGTCTCGAACAGTTCCTCAGGAGGCCATGCGACGACGCCGACGCGCAGCAAGGCCTGCGATGGCGCCGACCCCGCCCACCATCAGGGCACCGAGAAGGACCCCTTGCGAGGTGGCAGTACCGCCGCTGGTGCTGCCGTCACCGGTGGAGACCGGCCCCGTCGGAACCTTCGTTACCTGGCGGGTTGTGGTCGTAGCCGTGGAGGACGCCGCGCATGCTGTCGGTCTGATGATCGTGTTCGTGTCCAGAGTCACCGCGCCGTTGCGGGCCAGCACGCGGCCGACGACACTCGCACCGGTGGTGAGGGTGATGCTCTGCAGGGCCATGACGGTCCCGACAAGTTTTGAGTTGGTGCCAAGGGTCGCCGAGCTGCCGACCTGCCAGAAGACGTTGCAGGAGCGGGCACCGTTGACGAGGTTGACCCGGCTGCCCGAGCCCGTGGTCAGCGCCGAGCCGGACTGGAAGACCCAGACGGCGTTCGGGTCGTTGGCCGCGTCCAGTGTGAGCGCGCCGGTCAGCCCGATCGACGAGGCCGAGTTGTAGACGCCCCGAGTCAGCCGCCTACCGGTGAGGTCGGCATCGATCGGCGAGGTGGGCCCCTCACCGGCCGCCTTGTTGTAGGCGGTGACGAGGGCGCTCTTCGCCTGCTGTGTCACGGCGTCGCCGTGGTGATTGGTTCCAGTCACCGTCAGCGAGGCGGCCCCGGTAATCGTCGTGGTCGGGAATGTCCCGACATCTCCGTGGAGCGCGGTCGGGCCGGTGTTGGTGATACCGCCGCCTGCAAGAACCACGAAACTGTCTGCTGTGCCCAGCGGCACCGGCACAGCCGCTGCCTGGGCGCTGCCGGGGAGAGCGACCAGCAGAGCCATGGCCGCAACCGACGCGACGCCGAAACGCAGGCGCCGGCTTGGCTTGTACGTGGAGAGCGTCATGACTGATCCTTTCGACGGCCGACCTGATGCTGAAGCCCAGGTGCCGCAATCTACATGCCCGCCCAGCATCTCGCTCGTCGCCACGCGCGCACCTTTGGCAACGGTTTATCGCGCACTTCATGGGTGGCCCGGTCATGTCGGGTCGAAAGGATCCACGGATCTGCCAGTTGCGGTGACCCAGCTCCAGATCGGTCATGGCCGGCGACGACATCGTCCCTGCAAGGCCGCAGGCTTGGGGTCAGGCTCCTCGTTGGGATGGTCCGACGTCGCGGTTGCGTCCCTCGGCGCCGTACCAGGCATCGTCGAGCGTCACCGTCTGCAGGTGGCGATCGCGGATGATGTCGATGATCGGTCCATACAGGTGGGTCACGGGCGGATGGTTGGCGTGTCCGAGAAGTACGGCGTGCGGCCGGATCCACTTCTTGGCCAAGTCGAGGAGCACGGCCTCGGTGATGAGCCCGGAGTCGCCCAAGGTGCCGTACCACGTGGTCATTGAGGTATAGCCGAGGCTGGCGGCGACAGCGTCGACGCGGCTGTTGCGGTCACCATATGGTGGGCGAACGAAGGGCTTGCCCGTCACGCCGAACGTGTTGATGAGGAACTTCTCGCAGCGGGCCAGCTCGGTCTCGACGCGGTGGTCACTGCACCGGGTCAGGTCGGGGTGGGTCCACGTGTGGTTCGCGAGCTGGATCTGCCCGCTGTCCACGAAGGGGCGCAGCTTGTCCTGGTGCTGCGTCCATGAAGGGTAGGAACCGGTGACGAAGAACGTGAGCCTTATGCCGGTGGCGCGAGCGAAGTCGATGTATGCCGACACGACCTCGGCGCTGACGCCGTCATCGATGGTGAGCGCGACGTTCTTGCCGGAGCAGTCCAGGTGAGTGATATGGCTGGGCGGACCACCCGGGACGACCGGCAGGTCCGGCCTGGCGGTCTGGATGAGACTAAGTCGGTGGCCCGAGGCATCGGTGGAGATGCTTATGGAGCCGTCAGAATGCGTATCGGTGGGGATCGGGGCTTTGCCAGCCTCTGATGTCTGCCCGCCTGGGCTCGGCTGTGCCCTGGGGGATGTGCATCCGATCAAAGCCGCGGCCGTGCCGGCTGCGAGCACCATCATGAAGCTTCGACGATCCACGACCAGAGTGTCTCCCAGATCCGGCGGAATGCCTGCCCGGCACGCCACGCCCTCCCAAGAGTTCCGGACGCATGGCAGCCTCAAGGGGTCGTACCCGTTCTGCGTGCTCTTAGGTGGTGGCCGCATACGGCCCTGCCGGCGGTTCGGGTGCTAAAATCATGAGTGCGGCGCCCCCCCAGACCCTCGGCTGCGTCACCGTATTCTCGTGCTACTCCGGAACCTCGGTGGCTCGTGTCCTTTTCTTCGGGACCACCGAATTGAGTTAGCAATGGTGCAGCAATCAGGTCCGCATGCGGTTCCTCCAGACAACCTTTCCGCAGATTCCGACCACCAGGTCCTGTTGTTCCCGACCCGGTTCGCGGCCTACGTCCCGGCTGATGTCGAAGCCCGGTCAACAGGCCGTCCAGCTACAAGACCGCGGGGGTGGGTCAGCGCACGCGCCATAAGTCAGGTAGTCGTCCTTGGGGTTGCCGGCCGACTCAGTGATGTTGTCGAGGATCTGGATCGAGCACTACAGCTGGCTCTGGCCGACGAAGCCCGAGGTGTGGTCTGCGACCTGTCCGCCATGCTTGAGGGTGCCGAGCCTGCTGCAGTTGAGGTGCTCGCGACGGCAGGGCGCCATGTTCGCGACTGGCCCGGGATCCCGGTCGGTGTGGCCTGCCCGGACCCGCAGGTTCGCGAGGCGCTGCGTGCCCACCCCCTCGCTGGGCACCTGATCGTGACCGAGTCATTGTTCTCCGCAGTATCCGCGGTGCTCGCGACCCCAACCCTGACCGTTGAGAGGCTACGACTCGCACCGCACCCGACCGCGCCTCGCGCCTCCCGGGATTTCGTCACTCGCACCCTGCTGGGCTGGCGGCTGGACTGGCTCGCCCCAGTCGCAAGCCTGGTGGCCAGCGAACTCGTGACCCGCTCGTCCATCGAGGCCGGTACGGATATCGACCTGTCGGTCGTCAGGAACCATGGTGCCTTGCGCCTGACCGTTCGAGACCACGGACCCAGCCTGCACGGTCGGCAGCACTCAGGTCTTGAGGTTCATGAGCAGGGCCTCACCCTTGTCGGTGGGCTTTCACGGGCGTTCGGGATTCTGCCCACTGCCGACGGCGGCAAGGTCGTCTGGGCCGTGCTCGACGCCCCAGACCCGCCGCCGATCAGCCGCCACGAACCTGCGCAAGGGGGCCAGAGGGCATGATACTCAACCACGCCCGAGCACTGGCAGAGCAGAACTCAGGTCGGACAGCCGAGGTAGGGCACCGATGACGACGGTATGTCGCTTGCCGGGGCCGGTTGCAGATCTGTGGGACTGGCAGTTCGATGGCTCCTGCCGGCGCGCGAACCCAGACGTCTTCTTCCATCCCGACGGTGAGCGAGGTCCCTCACGTCGCAACCGCGACAGAGCGGCCAAGGCCGTGTGCCTGGACTGCCCCGTCCTGCAGAACTGTCGCAAGCACGCGCTTCAGGTGCGTGAACCGTACGGCGTGTGGGGCGGTATGACGGCGTACGAACGTGAGGCAGTGCAGGTCGCCCGATCAGGCCTCCCGACCGCGAGCCTGCGCAATGCAAGGTCGATATGACAACGCTGAGGGGGGCCTCGAAGGTGGCCGCATGAACACGTTTCTCAGCAGCGAACCCGCCCCCTGGGGCGTGCTCGACAGCTGGCTGAACCAGGGGCACCCACTCGGGATATTCACCGTCCTGGCCGGGCATGCCACAGGTGAGGGCTGGCTGGCTGAGGTCAAGGGGAACCATCAGGGCGTCTGGGGTCTGGCCGTTGTGGACCGGGTGACCGGTGAGCCAGCCGACCGGCTACACGAGGCCCTGGAGCAGAGCCAACGGCGGCAGCTGGAAAGGCTGCGTGAGTCGACGCAGCCGATTCAGATCCGGTTTCTGGCCGATCCCGACGCCCGGACGGTTGCCGTTGCAAACCATGACAGCCACGACTTCATCGCGCCCGGCGATTTCACGAACGAGCAGCACGCCCAGATGCACCCGGCCTCCAGGTACGCCCAGGACCGCCACGGCCAAGGCCGCTGGGTTCGTCTGCACCGCTTCGGGGGTCCCATCGGAACCTTGTGGACCGACGACGCCCAGGCGCTGGGGTTCATCCCCGAGCCGGGAGCATCCGTGGCGCTGCTGGTCAGCTCCATACGAACCGCCTGCGTGCTGGGCACCCCAACCTCCTGGGTGTTCGATGACCACGCCGCCTGGTCTACCCAGGACCACTGGGCCGGTGTCGTGGAGCGGGGCGACCTGGCCACCCTTGGTGGTGACTTCGTCGTCTGACGGTCCCCGCCCGCCGCTAGTTGCGGCGCGAAAGCCTGTTGCCCCGGAGCGAACGGACCCTGACCTTTCTGGTGTCCGGGACCCTGAGGTTCGGGGCCGGGTTTTGGGGGTCGGATCAGGGCTTCCCCCGATGTCCCGGATCTCTCCCGCGGCGCACAGTGGAGGTGTCAGGGAGACGCCCTGGACACCGACCGGAAGGAAGTGCAGCAACAAATGGACGACATCCACCAGAGCTTCGCCCAGCAGGGACTGGTCCGACCACGGGAGGGCCGGGTCCTGGGCGGGGTGTGTGCCGGACTCGGCCGACGCTTCGGCATCGCAGCGTGGCCTGCTCGAATCCTCTTCGTGCTGATGCTCATGATCATCCCCGGCAGCCAGATCCTGATCTACCCGATCTTGTGGATCCTCATGCCGTCGGAGGAGATGGTCAGGGTCGAGCCGCCACAGACCCCACCGAGCCCCGCCGCCTGAGCGGCGTCCACGAACGGGCAGATTCTCGAGGTCATTCGAGTATTCGTGCCTCAATACTGAGACCATCGGGTAGTCCGCCCGGCGCAGGTCCTGGTCCGCGCCGGAGTAGACCACCCGAGGCCAGAAGCGGCTCGAGAACGGGTGCGGGGGCAGGGCGGGCCAGGAGGTAACCCTGTCCCATACCGCAGCCCAGGCTTCGGAGGAGGGCCAGTTGCTCGGGTCGCTCGATGCCTTCGGCGATCACGGCCATCGAGAGCTTGTCGGCCAGCCCCAGGATGCCTTCCAGCATCGGCGCCGACGGCAGTGCCGCGGCTTGGCTTGAGACGAAGGAGCGGTCGATCTTGAGGATGTCCACCGGCATGCTGGCCAGGGTGCTGAGGGAGGAGAAGCCGGTGCCGAAGTCGTCGATGGCGATGCGGACGCCGAGACCCTTCAGCGTGTTCAGCGATGTGATCCCGCAGCCGACGTGGTCCGCCAGGGCGGTTTCGGAGACTTCGAGCACGACCTTGTCGGCTTGCGCCGCAGGGTCGGCCAAGATGCGTTGTATGGCCGCCAGGCTCTGGGAGTCTGCGAGCTGGAACGCGGAGAGGTTGACCGCAACCCACAGGTTCGCGCAATGGTCCATGCTTTTTCGCCATCGGGCGGCTTGACGCGTTGCCGTGTCGAGCACCCAGCAGCCGATGGCGTCGATGTCGCCGCTCTCTTCGGCAAGGGTGATGAAGCTGGCCGGGGTCAGCAGACCACGGGTCGGGTGCTGCCAGCGCACGAGTGCATCCACGCCGAGGATCTCGCCGGTGCACAGGTCAAAGACAGGCTGGTACTCCACCCGAAGCTGGCCGGAGGCCACAGCCCCGGCCAGGTCGGCCTTGAGGGCCGCGCGCGCGAGCATGCTGCTATGCATCTGGGCGTCGAAGAGCTGGTAGCGTGCCTTGCCGGCGGCCTTGGCCATGTACATGGCGAAGTCGGCTTGCCGCACGAGTTCGCCGGCATCTTCGGTTTCGGGCCGTCGCTGGGCGATCCCGATGCTGAGGGTGAGAACGAGGCGGTCACCACAGACGATGAAGGGTGCGCGCAGCGCGTCCCGGATTCGCTGGGCGACCTCTATGGCCACGGAGCCACTGTCGTCGTCTTCGGTGACCACGATGGCGAACTCGTCGCCGCCGAGGCGAACGACCAGGTCCTGGGCGCGAACGCAGGCGTTGAGCCGGGCGGCCAGCTGGACCAGAAGGGCATCGCCACCTTCATGACCCGCTGAGTCGTTGACATCCTTGAAGTCGTCGATGTCGATGAACAGCAGGCTTTCTTGCCGGGCCCTTCGGTCGCAGCCGGGGTTGAAGGACGCCGTGAGGCGCTCCGTCAGCTCAGCGCGATTGGCCAGCCCGGTGAGGCCGTCGTGGGTGGCCCGAATCGTCAGCATCAGGTGGCTCTCGTGTAGCGCGGCGGCCATGTCGTTGAACGCCCAAGCCAGCTCGCCCAGCTCGTCCTGGCGAGCGACCTCGATGCGATGGTTGAAGTCGCCGGCCTGCAGCTTCAACACTCCCTCATGCATGCTGGCCACCGGAAGCATGAGGTCCTTGGCCATCCGCCGCCGAAAGTACACGGTCACGACGGCCGCCAACCCGAACAACGCCGCCAGGGCAATGATCAGGATTCGCGCGAGGTAGACCTCGTGGGCGAGCCCCTGGTCCATCGCCTTTTGTGAGGGAGCCTCAAGGGTGCCCAACAGCTCGCTGGTGTTCTCGTTCGAGGTGTCAAAGGCCGGGTTCTCGTTGATGTGGTTACCGTGAAGAGCCGGCAGCTGGTCGCCCCACAGCCCAGCAGCCCTCAGGCCGTCTTCCCACGACTTGTGGGTCTTGATGATGATGGCCCTCATGCCGTAGTCGGTCGGGAAGACCGTGGCGACCTGGTCGAACCGGTGGGAGACCTCTTGCTGCTGGTGGACGAATGCTGGCCGGTCGACCGGCGCGCCGCTCAACAAGAGGTGCCCGAGCTGCTCGTGGTTGTGCATAGCGGTGCGCAGCGCCGTTATCGTCTCGGACTGGACATGAAGCTGACTAGCAGTCCGCTGCATCTCCGCGACGACACCCTGAACGCCGACAATCGTTGTGGTTGCCGACACCAGCAACAACAACATGATGAACGTGAACCCTCTGGACCATTCACGTCGAAGGCTCCACCGTTGCACTGGCCCACTGACCTGGGTTCCCGTTCCAACCAGGCCCGGCATGGTTCCCGGAGCACCGCCATCGATGCCACGCTGGGTGCCACCCAGCCGGTCCATATAGACATGGTCACCGCCTGTCATAGCTGCGGCCCCCGTCCTTCAACATGGATGTGCGGATCGCGGCGCGGGCCTCAGATGAGACTCGCAACCTGAAATGAGGAAACCACAATCTCCAGCACCACGAGGCGATGCGGATCCGACCCAAAGATGGACCATTCCTTGACCGACAACAGCACACGCGTCCCACACGGTTCAGGCAATCGGCTGTTCAGCCTCAGTGCATCGGCTGTTCAGCCATGGGCAGGGTTCCCTGACACAACCTGATGGCACGCGTTGTTGGCGGGGCCGGATCATACGATTGCCACTGACCGGAGTGCCATTCTCCCGATGCAAGGAACGGAGCCTGTCATGGATGATCGACACAGGGCGTTGGCCCGCTCCTACGAGCTGTCTGCGGGCTTCCTCGACACGCTCGACGACCGGCCGGTCTGGCCGCGGGCTACGTACGAGGAGATGTTGAAGGCTCTCGGAGGGGCTCTGCCGGCTGGCGGTTCCGACCCCGCTGACGTCATCACGGACCTGGCCCGACTGGCCGACCCGGGGCTGGCCGGCATCGCGGGAGGCAGGTTCTTTGGCTTCGTCATCGGCGGCGAGCTGCCCGCAGCCCTGGGCGCCGACTGGCTGACCAGCGTGTGGGACCAGAACGCCGGGCTCAACTCGGTCGCCCCGGCAGCGGCCGCGGCCGAGACCATTGCAGGCCGGTGGATCGTCGATGCCCTCGGACTTCCGGGCGGTACCACAGTCGGACTCGCCACCGGCGGCATGATGGCCAACTACGCGTGCTTATCGGCCGCCCGCCATACGGTGCTGGCCCGCGCCGGCTGGGACGTCAACCAGCGGGGGCTCTTCGAGGCGCCCCGCGTGCGGGTTGTGGTGGGCCGGGACCGGCACGACACCATTGACCGCGCTGTCCGCTTCCTCGGGCTCGGACAGGATGCGGTGCGCGAGGTGGCCACCGACAACCAGGGGAGACTCGACACGGCGGCGCTGGCCTCAGTTCTGGCAGCCGATGGCGGGCCGGTGATCGTCTGTCTGCAGGCCGGGGAGGTGCACACCGGGGCCTTTGACCCCTTCGGTGAAGCGATCGAGATTACCCGCAGACACGACGCCTGGGTGCACGTGGACGGGGCGTTCGGTCTGTGGGCAGCAGCCAGCCCCCGGTTACGTCACCTGACCGACGGCATGGCCGCGGCAGACTCCTGGGCCACCGATGCGCACAAGACGTTGAACGTCCCCTATGACTGCGGCGTCGCCCTGGTGCGTGACCCGGCGGCGCTGGCGTCGGTGTTCGGGGTCCACGCGGACTACCTAATCGAGGGGCAGGGCGACCCGACGGAACGGGTTCCCGAGCTGTCGCGCAGGGCCCGCGGCTTCCCGGTGTGGGCCGCTCTACGGAGCCTTGGTGGCGACGGGCTGGCCGCCCTCGTCGAACAGCTGTGTGCCCGGGCAACCCAGATGGCCACCGGCCTGGCGGCGATCCCCGGCGTCGAGGTGGTCAACGAGGTGGCCTTTACACAGGTCATGACGTCCTTCGGTGACGATGCCCGCACGGCCGAGGCCGGACGCCGGCTGCTGGCGGGTGGTGAGGCCGCCTTCACCCCGGCAACCTGGCGTGGCCGCGGCGTTCAGCGCTGCTCCCTGTCGAGCTGGGCCACGACCGCGGCCGATGTGGACCGGACAGTTGAGGCGGTACGACGGGTCGTCGCCAGCCTGTGACGTGCTGATATAGATCGGGGTAGGTCCTTCACGGACACCTACGAAGGTGCGAGGAAGGGACCGTAAGGTTCACCTGGCTGCTGCACGTGGGCGCCGCGGTCAAGATCGGTATCGAGACCGCTGGGCACTACCACCTGCCGCTGCTGGCGCGGCATACGCCTCGGTCTCGGTGGCCTTGGCTGAGAGCCACACAGCAGTGCCAGGTCGCAGAGCAAGGTCGGCCACGGCTGCGGAGGAGATGTCGACGAGGGCAGGCGGGGTGGCGTCGACCTGGACGCGGACCCGGTCGGCGAGCAGCTCGAGGCCGACGACCTTCCCCTCCCAGACGTTGCGGGGGCTGGCGTGGGTGGGTCGCACGGTGTGGATGGTAATGGCAGAGGGGCGCAACCCGACCAGTACGGGGCGCGTGGACTCCCCGGTTCCTCCTGATGCCGCAGGGTCGTCGTCACCCAGGGTGACGGTGAAGGTGCCGCCGGCGTCGAGAAACACGCGATGGCTGGCCACCTCGAGCGTGCCGGTGTAGAGGTTCAGACCGACGAGCCGGGCGACGTACTGCGTTGCCGGCTGGCGGGCCACCTGGGCGGGGGTGCCCTGCTGCACGACGCGTCCGTTCTCGATCACCAGGAGGCGGTCGGCCATGATCATGGCCTCGAGGGGGTCGTGGGTGATGATGAGAACCGGCCCGGTGAACTGCTCAAGGTGGCTGCGCAGCCGGGCGCGGACGTCCAGGCGGGTCCTGGCGTCGAGGGCGGACAGTGGTTCGTCCAGAAGCAGGAACCGGGGGTCGGCCGCCAGGGCTCGGGCCAGGGCGACCTGCTGGGCCTGTCCGCCGGAGATCTGGTGGGGGCGCCGGGTGGCCAGGGCGCTCAGGTCAAGCCGCTCCAGCCACGTGTCGGCGGTGGCGCGTGCCTGCCGGCGCCCGGCCCCCTGGACCCGGGGGGCGTAGGCGACGTTGTCGCGCACGTCCAGGTGCGGGAACAGCCGGTAGCTCTGAAAGACGAGGCCGACCGGGCGGAGCTGGGCAGGGACGAAGGTGTCCGTCGCGGCGTCGTCCAGGGTCAGATCGCCCAGGCGGATGGTGCCGCTGGTGAGGGCCTCGAGCCCGGACAGGGCCCGTAGGAGTGTGGTCTTGCCGGCGCCGTTCGGCCCCAGGACGGCAAGGACCTCGCCGGGGGCGGCACGCAGGTCTGCCTCCAGGCGGAAGCTGCCGCGTTCGACCGTGCCGGACATGACCAGGGCCTCACCGCCGGGGTTGGCGCTCATGGCGCGGTTCCCGTGGTCAGCCATCGGTCGCGCAGCCCGGCCAGTACGGCGATGGACACGACGAGCAGAACCAGGGACAGAGCCACGGCCGCCTCGGGGTCGCTCTCCAGGGCGACGTACACGGCAAGAGGCATGGTCTGGGTGCGCCCGGGGAAGTTGCCGGCGAAGGTGATCGTGGCGCCGAACTCCCCGAGGGCGCGGGCCCAGCACAGCACCGCCCCGGCGAGCAGCGACGGCCCGATCAGAGGGAGGGTGATGGTCCGGAAGACGGTCAGGCGGGACGCGCCAAGGGTGGCGGCGGCCTCCTCGAAGCCGCGGTCAGAGGCACGGAAAGCGCCTTCCACCGTGATGATCAGGAAAGGCATCGCGACGAACGTCTCGGCGACGATGACGCCCGCGGTGGTGAAGGGCAGCGTGATGCCGGTCCACTCGTCCAGCAGCCGGCCCAGGATGCCCTGGCGTCCGAAGGCCAGCAGCAGGGCCACACCTCCAACGACCGGGGGCAGCACCAGCGGCAGGGTGACCAGCGCACGCAGCGCCGAGATGCCTCGCAGTTCTGATCGGGCCAGGACCCAGGCCAGGGGAACACCGAACACCAGGGCCAGCCCGGTGGCGGCACTGGCGCACAACAGCGACAGCCGTAACGCGTCCAGGACCTGGCTGTCCGCCAGCAGGCGCGGCAGACCCAGCCACGGTGCGCGAACCAGCAGCCCTGCCAGAGGCACGAGCAGGAAAAGTGCCGCCAGCACTGCTGGTATTCCGAGTGGCCACGGGATCGCGTCGCGGGACTGCACCGCCCGCGCACGCTGACGCGACCGCTGGGCAGTTGCCTGTCCGGCCGTCGGTGGTCGATCCTTGGACGTCATAGAGGCTCGGGAGCTGGCATCAGGTCCGGTTACCCGGCTCAGGGCTTCGCGAAACCGTCAGCGGTCAGGACTCGTGCCCCGTCGCCGGACAGGACGTAGTCGGTGAACGCCTGGGCGGTGGCCTTGTTCGGCGCCCTGGTCAAGGTGGCAATGGGGTACTTGGTGGAGGCGTTGACGTCGGCCGGGATCACGATGCCCCTGACCTCGGCACGTGCGGCCAGCACGTCGGTGACGTAGACGACTCCGGCATCGACCTCACCGAGAGTCACCTTGGTCAGGACGGCCTTGACGTCAACCTCCTGGGTGACGGGGGTCACCCTGAGCTTGGCCTTGGTAAAGACCTTGGCGGCTGTCACGCCGCACGGAACTGCCTTCTGACACAGGGCCACTTTGACGGTGGGCTTGGCCAGGTCGGAGAGCTGGGTGACGTTGGCCGGGTTCTGTGGAGGTACCGCAATCTCCATGACGTTGCTCGCAAAGTCCGTCGGGGATGTTGCCGCTCCGGCCTTGACGACCTGGTCCATGTTCCTGGTGCTGGCCGAGGCAAAGACGTCGGCGGGCGCGCCGGCGGTGATCTGCGTCGCCAGACCTGAGCTGGGGCCGAAGTTGAAGACGACCCGGGTGCCGGGGTGGGCGGCCTCGAACTGGGCGCCAAGCTTGGTGAACGCCTCTTTCAGGGAGGCCGCGGCGAACACGTTTATGGTGCCCGACAGTGCCGGCGTACCGGACACCGACGCAGAAGGCGAGACGGGGGTCACGCTGGTGGTGGTAGATGAACCGCATCCAGCCAGCAGGAGCCCGGCGGTGGCGGCGACAGTGATGGTGAGGGCGCTTCGACGCATTCTGCTGCTCCAAGGTTCAGGTTGGATGGGGGTTGCGAGCTGTGCCGGTCCTGATGTGCCGGAGCCGGTCCGCGGCTCAGCGATGGGTGGGCACTTCCACGACCACGTTGGTGGACTTCACCGCTGCGACCGCCAGGACGCCGGGTTCGAGCTGGAGCTCGTCAGCCGCCTCACGGCTCATCAGCGACACGATGCGGTGGGGGCCCGCCTGGATCTCAACCTGCGCCATGACCGTGTCGCGGACCACTCGGGTGACCAGCCCGACGAACCGGTTGCGGGCCGACTCCGAGGCCATGGGCTGCGGCTCTGCCCGCTCGGTGGATGCGGCCAGCTCGGTGGCAAACCGGGCCAGGACCGCGCCCTCGATGCTCAGTCGGCCTGAGTCGTCGGTGACGGTAGTGACACGACCGCTGTCGGCCCACCGCCGCACCGTGTCATCACTGACGCCGAGCAGCTCCGCCGCTTCACGAATGCGAAATATCGACACGCCCGAACCCTACCCGCACCTGCGACTCAAAGACACCCATCGCCCGGTATCCGCGGAAGAAAGGAGCATCCACGTCAGGGACTGCGGTGATGCGTCAGGCTGACCGGCAGCTAGTTTACCGGGGAAGGGAAGCCTCGATGTCTTGGTCAGCCCGGCGTAGAGGGTGATCCCCGGTTGCCGATGCCCGGCGTAGAGGTGCGACATACTTGGAAACGTGGATATGCAGCGAAAGATTGGTGTCACCGAGCTGGCCCTCCGGGATGCGCACCAGTCCCTGATGGCAACCCGGATGGCGACCGAGGACATGGTCGGTGCCTGCGAGGACATCGACAACGCCGGGTACTGGAGCGTCGAGTGCTGGGGGGGAGCCACCTACGACTCCTGCATCCGGTTCCTCAACGAGGACCCCTGGCAGCGCCTGCGCACGTTCCGCGCGCTGATGCCCAACAGCCGGCTCCAGATGCTCCTGCGTGGCCAGAACCTGTTGGGCTACCGCCACTACGGCGACGACGTCGTGGACCATTTTGTGGAGAAGGCCGCCGAGAACGGAATGGATGTCTTCCGGGTGTTCGACGCCCTGAACGACACCCGCAACGTCGAGCGTGCCATCGCGGCTGTGAAGAAGGTCGGCAAGCACGCGCAGGGCACGATCTGCTACACCACCAGCCCTCTGCACACGGTCGACGGTTTCGTGCGCCAGGCCCGTGAGCTGGCCGATGTCGGCGTGGACTCCCTGGCCATCAAGGACATGGCGGCACTGCTCAAGCCGCAGCCGGCATACGACATCGTGTCGGCCATCAAGGCCGAGATCCCCGGGATGCAGGTCAACGTCCACTGCCATGCGACCACCGGTGTCACCCTCGTCTCGCTGATGAAGGCCATCGAGGCCGGCGCGGACGTGGTCGACACGGCGATCAGCTCGATGTCGCTCGGCCCGGGTCACAACCCCACCGAGTCCCTGCAGGAGATGCTGGAGGGAACCGGCTTCATCGCCGACCTGGACAAGGTGCGACTCAACCGGATCAAGCATCACTTTGCCGAGATCAAGCCCCGGTATGCGCAGTTCACCTCATCGTTCAACGTCGAGACCGACATCTTCGACAGCCAGATCCCCGGCGGCATGATCTCCAACATGGAGTCCCAGCTCAAGCAGCAGGGTGCTGGCGACCGGCTGCGTGAGGTGCTCGAGGAGGTGCCGCGGGTCCGCAAGAACGCGGGCTACCCGCCTCTGGTCACGCCCTCCAGCCAGATCGTGGGCACGCAGGCCGTGTTCAACGTGCTGATGGGCCCCTACAAGGTGCTGACCGGCGAGTTCGTCGACCTGATGCTGGGGTACTACGGCTACACCCCGGGCGAGAAGGACCCTGAGGTCGTCGCTCTGGCCAAGGCCCAGGCAGGCAAGGAGATCATCACCGGGCGCCCGGCTGACCTCATCGCCCCCGAGTGGGACGCCCTCCGCAGCGAGGCCGAGGCGATCGACGGTTTCGACGGTTCCGACGAGGACGTGCTGACGTATGCCATGTTCCCGAAGGTGGCGCCGGGCTTCTTCACCACCCGCGCCGATGGCCCCAAGAACCTCGGAAGGGACCCGGCCGAGCTCGAGGCCGAGCGTGCCGCCGCTGCTGCCGACTCCACCACGGGCCCCGTCCGCGGCCCGATCAAGTACGAGATCACCATCAACGGCAAGAAGAACTCCGTTGCCGTGAAGCCCGCCTAAGAGAGTGACTTCGGCCATGTCCAAGAACCCGACCCCGCCAAAGAACACGACCAAGCCCAAGACCACGACGAAGCCCAAGACCACGACCAAGCAAGAGACCACGGCCAGGACAACCACGGCCATGACAACCACGGCCAAGACCGCGAGCAGGACTCCGAGCGAGGTCACGACGAAGCCCGTGACCATGCAGGATCGAATCCTTGAGCTGCGCACCCGTCGTGAGGAGGTCATCGCCGGAGGCGGGGAGAAGCGCCACGCCAAGCAGCACGCCGCCGGCAAGCTGACCGCCCGGGAACGGATCGCCGAGCTGGTCGACCCGATCAGCTTCGAAGAGAGCGGGATGCTGGCAACGCATCGCACCACGTTGTTCGGGATGGACACGGCGGTCATGCCGGCCGACGGTGTGGTCACCGGCGCGGCATCAGTGCTCGGTCGCCCGGTGCACGTTGCCAGCCAGGACTTCAGCGTTGCCGGTGGTTCTGCCGGTGAGATGCACTCGGTCAAGGTTGCCGCCGCCATGCGTTCCGCACTGGACAACGGCACCCCGTTCGTCTTCTTCAACGACTCCGGCGGCGCCCGCGTCCAGGAGGGCATCGACTCGCTCTCCGGCTACGGCAAGGTGTTCTTCCAGAACGTCGCGCTGTCCGGTGCGGTGCCGCAGATCTCGATCATCGCCGGCCCGTGCGCCGGTGGCGCGGCCTACTCGCCGGCGTTGACCGACTTCATCATCCAGACCACGGCGTCCCGGATGTTCATCACGGGCCCGGATGTGATCAAGCAGATCACCGGCGAGACCGTGACCGCCGAGGAGCTGGGTGGCCCTGGTGCCCATGCGGTGCGCTCCGGGGTGACGCACTTCGTGGCCGAGGACGACCACCAGGCGATCCTGATCGCCAAGAAGCTGCTCAGCTTCCTGCCGAGCAACAACACCGAGGAGCCGCCGTTCATCCCGGGCCACGACGATGTCGAGCGGGACGAGAGCCTCAACGAGATCATCCCCCAGGACCCGAAGAAGGGGTATGACGTCCGCGACGTCATCGCCAGGCTCGTCGACCTCGGCGACTTCCTGGAGGTCCATGCCGGGTTTGCGCCCAACCTCGTCGTGGGCTTCGGCCGGATCACCGGCCGCACGGTCGGGTTCGTGGCCAACCAGCCGATCGCCCTGTCGGGGGTGCTCGACATCGACGCCTCGGACAAGGGTGCACGGTTCGTGCGGTTCTGCAACGCGTTCAATATCCCGCTGGTCACCCTGGTCGACGTTCCCGGCTTCTTGCCCGGGGTCACCCAGGAGTACGGCGGGATCATCCGTCACGGGGCAAAGCTGTTGTACGCGTACTCCGCGACGACCGTCCCGAAGATCACCGTGGTGCTGCGCAAGGCCTATGGCGGCGCATACCTGGCCATGTGCGGCAAGGACCTGGGCGCCGACCGGGTGTTCGCCTGGCCGACTGCCGAGATAGCCGTGATGGGCGCCCAGGGTGCGGCAGGGGTGGTATTTCGCAGGGAGATCGCAGCCGCCGGCGACCCGGTGGCCAAGAAGGCCGAGCTGGTGCAGCTGTATCGCGACACCTTCTCGACGCCGTACGTCTCGGCCGCCCGTGGTCTGGTCGACGACATCATCGAACCCTCCGACACGCGCCGCAAGCTCGCCCGTGCGTTGGAGAACCTCTCGGCCAAGCGCGAACCGCGTCCGCCGAAGAAGCACGGCCTGATCCCGCTCTGACCGGCACCCGAGCTCTCCGTTCGACTTCGCCCCGAAGACTCTGTTCGACTTCTTCCCGAGGAAGGGAGGCAGCATGAGCCAGACCAACGAGACCAGCGACACCGTTGCCGAGCTGAGAGCCCTGGTGGCCGAGCTGTCAGCTCGCATCAAGACGCTGGAGGACCAGGCTGCGCTGTGGCATCCCGAGGTCAGCGAGGAAGTTCTGCTCGCTATCTCCGCAGCCTGTGCGGCATACCTCGGCAAGCGCGCCACGATCAAGCAGGTCCACCTGCGCCGCGGCGGCGGCTGGGCTGCCCAGGGACGCGCGGCTGCCCAGCAGTCCCACGCTGACCTGCACGGATACGGTGACCGGCAGGCCCCACTGACAGTGATTCCGCGACGAGGGACGACATGAAGCTGCAGATAACCGTCAACGGGTCGGTCTACGACGTCGAGGTCGAGGTGGAGGAGGAGCCCCTGCCAACGCTTGGCGCTGTCCTGGTGGGAAGCAGGTCCTCCTACGGCATGACCCCCACCGCTGCCAAGGCCGAGGCGACCTCTGCGAACGCGTTGACGGCCCCGATGGCGGGCACGGTGGTCAAGGTGCTGGTCGACGCCGGCGTCGACGTGAAGTCGGGCGACACGTTGCTGGTGCTCGAGGCGATGAAGATGGAGACCGAGGTGACGGCCCCCAAGGATGGCAAGGTCAAGTCGCTCGAGGTGGATGTCGGCGACGCAGTCCAGGGCGGCCAGGTCCTGATCGAGTGGGACGACTGACCCCGAAAAGCACGGCCCTGGTGGGCAGATGACAAAACCCCGGCTTCGTCGTCTCAGGCGGGGCCGGGGCTTTGTTGTCAGTAGGCGTCCAGTCAGGCCGCCCATATGAACGTACGTCTCCGCCCGCGGGCGTCGCAAGACATTCTTGGGTGATCTTCGGTCCCTCATGGGCGTCCAGGACTGGCCGGTAGATCCGGCGGCCGGACTACAGGCTGCTGCCCGACAGCGCGAAGAAGATCAGGTCCATCGCGGCAATCAGGATGGTGGCTCGGAAGAAGCGCTGCGACGACGGGTCGCGGTAGGCGCTGACTGCGGCACCACCGGCAACCAGCAGCGCTGCCCCGAAGCCGGACCAGCGCCACGGGCCCGCCTGGCCGCCGGCGGAACCGAAAAGGATCACCGCCGAGGCGGCCAGCAGGAGACCGGCGCCGGTGAGGGCGGTGGTCTTGGCGCCCAGCCGGTGCGGGAGTCCCCGGATCCCGGTGGCGTCGTCATCGCGCAGGTCCGGAAGTGCGTTGGCGAGATGGGCGGCCACTCCGAGCAGGGCGCCCGCGGTCAGTGCCCAGGCGGGCGGCCACCGTGGAGGCGAGTCCGAGAGGGTCACCACGGCGGGGAGCAGCCCGAAGGCGATCGCGTAGGGCAGCCAGGACAGGGCGGTTGCCTTCAGACCCAGGTTGTACGCCCAGCCGCAGGCCGCGGTGCCCAGCACGGCTGCGCCCCCGGGCCAGCCGAGCAGTGCGGACAGCGCAACGGTCAGGATGAGCGCGACCACGGCAGCGATACCAGCGGTGCGGGCTGCGAGCGTGCCGGCCGCGAGCGGTTTGTCGGACCGCTCCACGGCCTGATCTCGCTCCGCGTCGATGTAGTCGTTGGACCAGCCGATCGAGAGCTGGCCGGTGAAGACCGCCGCCGTCACCAGGGCCCCCCGGCCAACTGGAAGGCCTGCCAGAGCGGCCAGCCCGGCGGTCACTGCCGTGACGGCCAGCGACGGAATCGGATGGCAGGACAGCGCCAGCGCTCGCACGAGCGTGGTTGTGGACATGACGCGATGCTAGAGCGGTTGGGGGATCGGTGCTGGACTCTGCGGAAGTGGGTGCCCGGCG
>Ga0209890_10000459_pt1 | contig 18962 bp, 16 predicted proteins | sample OrgsoiDNA2013049_FD_185799 | JGI IMG/M metagenome (GOLD analysis project Ga0209890, IMG submission 185799) | Permafrost soil microbial communities from the Arctic, to analyse light accelerated degradation of dissolved organic matter (DOM) -... | ecosystem: Environmental > Terrestrial > Soil >...
TGCTTGCTGACGCTTTGGTAGCGGGGGCAGGATTTGAACCTGCGACCTCCGGGTTATGAGCCCGGCGAGCTACCGAGCTGCTCCACCCCGCGTCGGTAAGCACAACCCTACGCGAAACCGGACGGACACGCCAAATCCACCCAGTTCACACGGTTTCCCTACCCTCAGGGACTGGTCGTCGCGCTGGGGGTAGGTGCCGCCGTGGTCTTTGTGGCACTGGGCGTCGGAAGCTTCAGAGAACCCGACGGCTCAGCGGCCACGGCGTCGGCGATCGCGGCTTGCAGCCGCTTCTGCGCTTCCCCGTATGCCGCAAAGTCGCCCGTCTTGAGGGCGGCCTGGCCGTCAGAGAAGGCCTTCTGCACCTGCGCGAGAGCGGCCTTCAAGGCCGGGCTCGAGGCCGTCCCGCCAGTGCCGGTCCCGCCGGCAACAGGAGGCGGCGTGGTGGCGCCGGTGCCCGAATCCGCCGCAGCCGCGCCGGAGCTGCCACCAAAGAGCCCGTCCAGGGCCCCATTGAGGGTGTCCGACCACGCCAGTTGGTTTCCGAACGCCACCACGATCGCGCGGGCCAACGGATACGAGGACCCGCTCTTGGCACTGACATAGATGGGCTCGACGTAGAGCAGCCCACCGCCGACCGGCAGGGTCAACAGGTTGCCCAGCGCGATCTGGGAATCCTGGGTTCGGTTGTTGTTAAGGAACTGAGACAGCGTCAAGGTGAACCGCGGAGACCCGATATTGGAGGACTCGATGTCATTTTGGACCTGCCCTGGGCCCTTGACCGTCGTGTCGCGCGGCAGCACGAGCAGCCTCAACGCACCGTATCCTGCTCTGGGTTTGCCGGCCACTTTGCCGGCATTGGCGTCAACGGCCATGAACCCGGCCAGAACCGGGCGACTTCCCTGGGGCATGAAGGTTGTCGTCAACGAGAACGACGGTGTTGGCTGGCCCGGCATGGCGATGCTGAGGTAGTACGGAGGCTGGTCAATGGGCTGCGGCTGCGTCGGGTCATCAGGAATAGTCCAAAAATCCTGTCCGCCGTAGAAGGCTCCCGCATCTGTCACGTGGTAGTTGGCCATCAGGCTGCGCTGGACCTTGAACAGGTCCTCGGGGTAGCGCAAGTGCGCCATCAGGTCGCCGCTGATCTCCGACATCGGACGGACGGTGCCACCGAAGGCCTTCGACCATGCCTTGAGCAGGGGATCCTGATTATCCCAGGCATAGAGCCTGACACTGCCGTCAAAGGCATCGACCGTGGCCTTGACCGAGTTGCGCATGTAGTTGACCTGACCGGCCTCCAACGCCTGGACGCTGGTGGCTCGGGCCGTCAACGAGTCCGCCGTGACGTTGTTGATCTGCTGCAGCCTGGAGTACGGGTAGTTGGCCGATGTCGTGTAGCCGTCGATGATCCACTGCACCCGGCCGTTGACCACCGCCGGATAGCTGTTGCCGTCCAGGGTGAGCCACGGTGCCACGCGTTCCACCCGCTCGCGAGGAGTGCGGTAGTCGAGCAGCCTCGAGTCGGAGTTGATGGTGTTCGAGAGCAGGAGGTTCAGCTCGCGGTACTTGAGTGCGTAGGCCACCTTGCGCACGAAGCTACCGATGTTGACGCCACCTTTGCCGGCGTAGGTGTTGTTCTCCTGGCCGGTCGGGCTCGAGTCAGGATAGTCAAGTTCCTTCTTCGGCCCGGCCGCGGGACCGCCGACGATCGAGTAGTCCGGCGAGGACTCACCGAAGTAGATGCGTGGCTCGAAGGCACCAAGGGGTCCCACCGGCGGGATGTTCTGCTCGTAGAAGACCGGCTGACCATCCTGGCCGCTGCGGTTGCCGTAAGCCGCGACCACACCGAAGCCGTGCGTATAGACGGTGTGGTCGTTGACCCAGTTCCGCTGGGAGCTCGGCAGACCGGACAGGTCCAGCTCGCGCACCGCCACGACGGTGTCGCTGACATCTCCGTTGATCGTGTACCGGTCGACGTCGAGGGCATCGGAAAACTGGTAGTAGGTCTTGACTGCCTGTAGCTGTTTGAACGTCGGGGACACCACGCTCGGGTCGACCAGGCGGATGCCCGGGATGGTGGCGGCGTCGTTGCGCAGCTGACCCACGGTTGCTGTCGTCGAAGCCTGGTACTGGGTCACCTGGGCAGCATCCAGTCCGAAGGCCGTCCTGGTGGCCTTGATGTTGCGATCGATGAAGGGCGCTTCAAGGGACTTCTCGGAAGGCTGAACCTTGAATGCCTGGACCAGCGCCGGATAGATGCCGCCGACAACGACCGCGCACACGACCAACAGTCCGACCCCGACAGCGGGTAGGCGCCAGGAGTGGGTCCAGATCGTGGCGACGAACAGCGCTGCGCACATGACTCCGGCGACTGCCAGGATCGCCTTGGTGGGCATGACAGCGTGCTGGTCGGTGTAGGTCAGGCCGGTGATGAGACGAGAGTCCTTTGTCGTCAGAGAGTATCGATCCAGCCACCAGCTTCCCGAGCGGACCAGAACCAGTGCCGCCAAGAGCAGCGAGAGATGAACGCGTGCTGCCGTGGTGGTCCGTTCGCCTTTTGTCTGCAGCTGCAGGCCGCCGTAGACGTAGTGCGTCACGGCCGCGGCCAGCGCCCCCAGGACCAGGGTCATGGTGAGGAAGTCGACGATGAATCGAAGCCACGGCAGGGTGAAGACGAAGAACCCGATGTCGAGGTTGAACTGGGCGTCCTTGGATCCGAACGGCACCCGGTTGGACCAGAGCAAAAAGGTCTGCCACTGGCTGGCGCCGGCCGAACCGGCAAAGACGGCGAGCACCGCCGGTGCGGCGATCGTGGCCAGCCGGCGCAGCGGCTCAAGCAGCTCGCGGTAGTGGTCGAGGTTCTGCTGCTCGGCCGAGACCGGTGGGTAGATCGGACGCGTACGATATCCGATCAGCATGCTGGAGGCGACGATCGCGGCCGTGATCAGGCCGCACACGACAAAGAGCCCGATCTTGGTGAACAGCTCGATCCGGAAGACCGAGGTGTAGCCGACACTGTCGAACCAGAGCACCTCGGTCCACAGCTGCGCAGCAAGAGTGACGACCAGGATGATGACGGCCAAGATGGCCAGGGTCGGAGCCAACGGTCCGCGACGGCGCCAGGTGAACTGCGGCATCGGGGGGCGGGGGCCGGAGGGCCCGCCGCGCATACGGCCGGCTCCGAACCCACCGGGTCCACGGCCGGACCCGCCACCGGGACCACCAGATCCAGCGTCGCCGGCACCACCGAACCAGTCTCGTGAACTCAAAACATCGCCCGATCTCCCCGTTGCCGAGCTCTCCTGCCCGGCACCCTGTGATGCCCAACCTACTCAGCCACCGCAGGTTTGTCGTCAATACCGGACCATGGGGCAACATGGAGCCATGACCAGCGTCTTCCAACCGATTTTCAGCCCCCTGGTGACGTGCGCTCTCGAGACCGAACGCCATGTCGCCGGGGCCGGTTGGGACCAGCGGCCACGCCTGTTCGCCCTGGTCAGGACCGCCGGGTTGCTCGAGCATGAGCCGCACCTGCGCGCCCAGCTCGGTCAGGGCGAGCACGACGCCCTGACCGCGATAGAGCAGGAAGGTCTGCCCAACACCTCGTCCCTGGAGTCCATCCTGGCCCGCCTCGCCTGGCCAGAGGAAGTCAACGGTGTGGCATTGGCCGTCGAACGGCTCGTGGTACCCCCGGAGGCCGAACGCGACCTGCCCGACAACCCCGAACAGGCTGCCGAGGCCCTCGCCGCACACCCCGACCGCAAGGACGTTCGACTGCTCGTGGCAGTGCTGCGTGACGGCGAGTCCATCTGCCTGCTGCGCCAGCGCGATCACGACACCGACGACAAGGTCGCCTCCGGCTCAGATATCGCGCCGGGCCTGGTGCAGGCGCTCGGTGCCACGTTGCAGGACTGAGGCCCCTCCGTCCGCACGCCGTGCGTCTACGTGCAGGGCAGCAAGGATGCGGTCTGCCTGGCCGCGATCGCCGCGACGGCCTCACGTGCCTGGGTGAAGGTCGCCACCTTGACGACCTTCAGCCCGTCGGGGATGTGCCCCACGACCTCGTTGCAGTTTCCTGCCGGAGCCAGGAACCACGTGGCTCCACCTCTCGTGGCACCCACCAGCTTCTGTTGGATGCCGCCAATCGGGCCCACGTTGCCGGCGGAGTCGATGGTCCCGGTGCCGGCGATGTTGGCGCCTCCGGTGAGGGCCCCAGGCGTGAGCTTGTCGTAGACCGCCAGAGAAAACATCATCCCTGCTGACGGTCCACCAACATCGCCTGCGTTAATGCTGACCTTGACCGGGAAGACGAAGGCGGTTCTCAGCAGGACACCGACCACCGTGCGGCCCCCTGAGGCGACCGTCGGGACGCTAAGCGCCCGTTCCTGGCCGGCCCTACGCACCATGAAGGCTATTCTTTGGCCCGGCTTGTGCGCACCGATCGCAGCCCGGACCGCTTCAAGGGTGGTGACGGCCCTGCCGTCGATCGAGACCACGACGTCACCGGTGCGCAGGACACCCGTGGCCGGCGAGCCCTTGACCAGCGAGTCGATAGAGATGACTTGGGGAACCGTCAGGCCCAGCCCCCGCAGCGCAACAGCAATGGCCTCCTGCTGGGAGTCAGCCATCTCGGCGGCGCTCTCCTGGTCGACCTCGGTAGTGGTCGCTCCCTTGGGGAACAGCTCATCCTCTGGCACCACCTCGCTGGTCTGGTCGAGATGGCCGCCGATCCACTCCCACCCGTTGACCGGGTTCGTGGGGCCGCCGAGCACCGCGACGGTCGTGAAGTCCAGGGCTCCGGTAGTCGGGTAGGTCGACTTGTTCGCGACGGTGATCAGCGGCTTGCCCTCGGGACCGTTACCCAAGGTGTTGGTGACTGGACCGGGCTGAAGGATGGCGTAGGGCAGGTGAATCAGGCTCATCAGGGCGGCGAGCGCGATCCCGACGAACGTCGCGACGAGCCAGATGCCCGCCCGCCGGCTCAGACCGGTGCCTGGTTCCTGGGCGATGACGATGGGATGGCCTTCGGCGTCGGTCACGGCATCCCGACCCACTCATCGCTTCCGTCCTCAAAGATCTGGTGCTTCCAGATCGGGACTGTGGCCTTCAGAGCGTCGATCAGTTCGCTGCACACATCAAACGCCGCGGCGCGGTGGACCGCGCTGACCGCCACAACGACCGCGAGATCTCCGATCTCGAGGTGACCGACTCGGTGCACGACGGCCAGGCGGATGACCTCTCCTGTGCCGGCCAGCCGCTCGGCGAGCTCGCGAAGGACCCGCGGCGCGCTCGAGTGGCAGGTGTACTCCAACGCCTCAACGCCCCGGCCGTGGTCATGCCCGCGCACGACGCCGATGAAGGTGGCAATGCCACCGGCCCGGGGGTGCCGAACCGCATCGAGCACCTCATCGACGGACAGCGAGGACTCGCGAATTTCGGCGAGCACCACCTCCGGTGCAACTCTCGCCTCCTTGGTGCCGCCACTGGTTCGGGTCATCCTCCACCTCACTTCCGGTGACGTCGTCGCATGATGGCGGCCGTTCCGACCAGTGCCACGGCTGCACTCGCTGCGCCGAGCGCGGCGTCCTTGCGGTCAAGCCGTCGGGCCGCCATCGCATGGTGTCCCCTGATGCCGTCAATGAGAACACCCAAGCACGTCACATTGTCGTAGGCCGGTCGCCAACCTGCCGCTGCCAGGGTCGCCGAGGAGACGGCCCAGGGATACACGGCGTAAACGAGATCGGTTGCAGGAAACGGCAGTATGCCCACCCGGTGCAGCCTCTGTCCTATCCCAAGGGCCATGCTCTCACTGAGCTCGACCGGACGCATCCCGCTGACTGCCTCGACCTCCGCCTGGGTTATCCAGCCCTCGGACGCCACGGTGACCACCGGCCCAAGATCCAGCTCGACAATGGTCACCAGCGCCGTCGCGAGATCCTCCACGTGGCAGAACTGCCACGCCGGGCTGCCGCCCCTGACCGTCAGCAGGCGAGGGGCCTCGAAGTGTCGCGTGATAACGGTGTCGATGTCCGGACCGACAAGCGCCGCCGGACGCACCACGGTGACGGCAAGGCCGGGATGGACCTCCGCGGCGGCCCGCAAGACCTGCTCGACCGCGAGCAGGTCACCGACTTGTCCCTCATCGGGGTCGGCAGCCAAGGGGGCGTCCTCGGGCAGCGGAACCGCGTTAGCCGGCGACGCACCGTAGGCCATGGCGCTGGTCACCACGACCAGGTGCGCGACACCGGCAGCCGCGGCGGAGATCACGACGGTCTGCATCCGGCTGGTGGCCCCCTCACGCCGGGTCCGCGCACCAGCCTTGAGGTCAGCCGCAAGGTCGGTGCTGGCCGCCACGTGGATAAGGGCATCGACACCGCGCAGGGACCTGGCCAGCTCAGGAGAGTCCAGGTCAGCCAGTCGCCAGTGCACCCCGTCGGCACCCCCGCGCTCGGCGCCGAGCCCGACCACGGTGCCGATGGAAGCCCCCGCGACGCAACGCGCAAGCAGCGCACGCACGATGTGGTCGCCCACCGGCGTCGCCGCACCGGTTACAGCCACGGTCATCGCCTTACCCCGTGACCGAACCCGTACCCTGGGGGAACTCACTGGGACCTCCTTGTGTTTATCTATGAGAGAACATCCTCTCAGGAGGTCAAGGAGCCCAACGTGTCTGATCATCCCCATCAAGAGCCAGCCAACCCGGACGAGCCGGACTTCGCGGCGATGCTCGCCTCGTTGCTCGGCGCCACGGACAACCCTGAGGTGGCCAAGGCCCTCGGCGCCATGGGCATCAACAAGATGGATCCCGCCATGATGGCCATGATGGGAGCCCAGCTCAAGTCGATGTTCTCCGGCGACCCCAGCGAGCCGTTCAACGTCGAGCTCGCCACTGACGTGGCCCGCAAGTCCGTTGCGGCGGAAGGCGACTCGATCGTGGGGGATGCCGCTCGACGCCAGATCGAGCAGGCCGTCCAGATCGCCCGTCTCTGGATCGACGACGTGACAGACCTGCCGTCGCCCAGCGGCCCGATCCATGCGTGGAGCCGCGCCGAGTGGGTCAACCAGACGATGCCTCTGTGGAGGCAGCTCGTGGAGCCGGTCGCCGTGGGGGTGAGCACCGCAGTCGTGGCCGCCATGCGCGCTCAGATGGGCCAGCTTGGGACCGGAGAGGACCTCCCCGCGATACCCGGCCTGCCTGCGGGCATGGATCCCAAGGCACTCATGGGCCAGGTGGAGCCGATGCTGGAGCGAATGAGCGGAACGATGTTCGGCGTCCAGGTCGGCCAGGCCGTCGGCGCGCTGGCCGGTTGCCTGGTCAGCGGAACCGACGTGGGACTGCCGCTTGTGCCCGGACACGGCGTCGTTCTGCTGCCGGCCAACATCGAGATCTTCGCAGAAGGGCTCGAGGTCGATCCGACCGAGGTGCGCCTGTACCTGGCAGTACGCGAAGCCGCACGCGTGCGGCTGTTCGCCGAGGTTGCCTGGCTCGGCCCGCAGCTGGTCGCCGCCGTCCAGGCCTACGCCCGCGACATCAGCATCGACACCGAGGGAATCGAATCTGCCCTGCAGGCGATAGACCCTGCCGACCCCGACGCCATGCAGTCGGCACTGTCGAACTCGTTGTTCGCCCCCGAGCCGAGCGCGGCGCAGCGGTCGGCCCTGATCCAGCTCGAGACCTATCTGGCCCTGGTTGAGGGCTGGGTGGACGTCGTCGCCGACCGAGCCACCAGCAAGCACTTGCCACACCCGGCGGCGTTGGGCGAGGCGGTCAGGCGCCAACGCGCCTCCGGCGGCCCGGCCGGGCGGGTATTCAGCCAGCTGGTCGGCCTCGAGCTGCGTCCTCGCCGGTTGCGCGACGCCGCCAACTTGTGGGCGGCGTTGGAGTCCAAGGGCGGTGCCGCAGCGCGCGACAGTGCATGGGCACACCCCGACGTGGCACCGACCGCGACCGATCTTGACGACCCCCTTGGCTACGTCGAGCGGTTCATGTCCCGCGACACCAGGGACGAGATGGACGCGGCGCTGGAGGCCCTGCTCTCCGAAGGCGACTCCGACAAACCCCGAGGTTGACCCGATGAGACTCCCAGCGCATACAGGTCTCTTGCCCAAGGACGCTGGGAGCCGGGGTCAGGTCTTCTTCACGTCGCCGGTCAGGGCATCGGCGGCGTCGTCCGACAGCAAGAGTCCGGCCGTGACCGCGACGCCTTCGAGATAGCCGCGCGCCCGCTGCGTGCGTGGGTAGGACTCCAGCAGTGACCAGAACTCACTACCGTGATCGGGCTGGAGCAGATGCGTCAGCTCGTGCAGTATGACGTAGTCGAGCACCCACGACGGCATCCCCTGGACTCTGGCAGAAATGCGGATCGTCCCGTCGGCCGGCGAGCAGGAACCCCACCGGGAGCTCTGGTTGGTGACCCACGCAATGCTGACGGGCTCGGCCAAGCCACCAAGATAACGCCGGGACAGGTCGCCAGCCCGCGCCAACAGCTGATCATCGCTGGGGCGACGGCGCTTGTCCCCCGCAGCCAACCTGCGGATCATGTCGTCGACCCAGGCGCGCTCCTCGTCCGCGGAGAACCGCGCCGGGATGAGCACGATCGTCCGGCCACCCTCGCGATAGGCGCTGACCGTCCGACGTCTCTGGCGGCTGCGCCTAACCTCGATCTCGTCCGAGTCCACGTTCAGAATCTAGGCCAAGAACTGGACAAATCACATCATTGCGGACTCGACAGCGCGCGCCCGGTGAACCGCCGCGCTGGTTTCAGCGGCCGCGGAAGAGCGGCGGGCGCTTGGCCGCCGCCGCTGCGACGCCCTCACGCATGTCCTCCATGGTCAGGGTGACGGCCTGTGCGAGGCCCTCCCACTGCACTGCGTCCTGGAATGTCGCGTGGCCGCCGTCACGCAGCGCCGTCACCAGCAGCCGGGTTGCCACGGGCGCGGCGGTCGCGATCCGTCGGGCTGCATCCAGAGCGTGGCTAAGGACCTCATCAGCAGGCGCGCACAGCGAAGCCAGTCCCAACCTCACGGCCTCGGCGCCCTCGATGATTCGCCCAGTCAGCAGCAGGTCCCTGGCCACCGCAGGGCCGGCAACATTGGGCAGTGACCACGTCGTGGCCATCCCAGGGTGCAGTCCGAGAGCAGTGAAAGGAACGCCCACCTTGGCGTTCTGGGCGATGTAGCGGATGTCGCACGCCAGCGCGAGTGCGAATCCCGCGCCGATCGCCGAACCGTTGATGGCCGCAATGGTGGGAACCTCAAGGGTCCTGACAGACAGCCACGACCGATAGAACGTGAGCATCCGCGCCCGCAGGTCGCTGACGGAGGCGCCCGGCTCGGACACGATCCACGACAGGTCACCCCCGGCGTTGAACGCGGAGCCAGCTCCGGTCACCACCACGGCCGCGAGGCAGTCATCCAGACGCAGGTCCCTGATCAGGCGCGACCACGACGCCGTCATCGCCTCACTCATCGAGTTGCGCCGCTGCGGCAGGTTGAAGGTAATCACCGCGATCCGGCGACCGGCCACCTCCTGAGCCTGGGCCAACAGGTCGTCGTACGAGGTGTCCCACCAGTTCTGGTTGGTCGTTTCGGTCATGACGCGAGAGTAGAGGAACCGAAGTTTGAGCACGAGAAACAGTGATCAATGCACCGAGTTGTGCTCAGCCTGGTCTAGGGTGAAACGAGTCCGGTGCCGCACACAGCGGCTGGAACGACACAGGAGACATAGACAAATGGCAGAGTCTGTAGAAACCGGCGAAACGTACACGGGCGACTTCTACTGCGTGAAGTGCAAGGAGAAGCGAGATGCCACGGGCAGGGTCGTGGAGACAAACGGCCGTCGAATGGCCAAAGGCAAGTGCCCAGTGTGTGGCACGAACCTCAACCGCATTCTCGGCAAGGCCTGACCAGACACCGAGCCTCGCGACCGGCGGCACCCCTGCAACACGCTCGGGTGCCGCCTCTCACACGTCCCGGGTGGGTAACCGCCCCCAACTGCTACCGATGAGCACAGGTCCACTGAGACCGTGACAGTTGCTCACGAGCATCGCCGCAGGAATTCCCAGGCAGAGCCCGCCGCACGAGCCACACGCAGCGACGGCCACGAATCTGGTTGACCCCGATCGACGAGCAACGCGCCACCCGCCGCGAGGCCGACGACAACAGTTGGTGACCTACGCTCGGGCCGCGCACCCGCCACAAGCGGCTCAGCGTCGGATCTGAGCGCCCTGCCCGATCTGGTGGTGTGGGCCGCGGTGGGGACGATCCGCCCCCATGCAGCAGAACCGTGCCGCGGCCAGGCATGCCGCCCCCAGCCTTGGTTGTTCGGAGAACCGGACCCGGGTCGCCCCCCGCTGATCATCGGTGGCACCCGATGATGGGTTTCGTGCAACGGCAGGCTCCGCCGCGACGGGTTCGCCGCCTCGCCCGCACCGATGTCCAGCTCGTTCTTGGGTGCGGGCTGCTGCCGGACGCACCGGCAAGTCACAGCAGCACGCTGACCTCGATGACCGTCGGGCACGCTGCCACGATCGTGCGGGCGCACCCGGATGGACCGACGGTCGCCGGCGATCCCTTCCGGAGCTCGCGCTGCCCTGGCCAACGATCCTCAGCCGGCGTTGGTTTCGCCATCCTCTGTGCGAGCGCACGGTCGCACACGTGACAATGGAAGGGTGAGCGAACTTCCCCGCAGGGCAGCCATGCGCGCGGTCAAGCTTGCCGCTTTGCCTTTGGGGCTCGCCGGCCGCACTGCGCTGGGCCTGGGCAAGCGGGTGGGCGGCAAACCAGCCGAACTGGTCGCCGCCGAGGTCCAGGCGCGCACCGCCGACCAGCTCTTCAAGGTCCTGGGGGAGCTCAAGGGTGGGGCGATGAAGTTCGGCCAGGCGCTGTCGATCTTCGAGGCCGCGATGCCCGAGGATCTGGCCGGGCCTTACCGCGCCACGTTAACCAAGCTGCAGGACGCCGCGCCGCCGATGCCCGCCAAGATCGTTCACGCCGTGCTCGCCGCAGAGCTCGGGCCGCGCTGGAGGCAGAAGTTCCTCTCGTTCGAAGACAAGCCTGCAGCCGCGGCGTCGATCGGCCAGGTGCACCGCGGGGTGTGGAAGGACGGCCGCGACGTCGCAGTCAAGGTGCAGTACCCCGGCGCCGGCGCAGCGTTGATCAGCGACCTCAACCAGGTGTCCCGGGTGGCTCGCGTGGCCGCGGGATGGATCCCGGGGCTGGACATCAAACCGATCCTTGACGAGCTGAAGAGCCGGGTAGCCGAGGAACTGGACTACGGCTTGGAAGCCCGGTCCCAGAAGGCTTTTGCCGCGGCGTTCGCCGGTGACCTCAACTTCGCCGTCCCCGACGTGGTCCACCACAAGGGCAATGTCATCGTCAGCGAGTGGCTGGACGGAGTCCCCCTTTCGACGATCATCGCAAGCGGCTCCCCCCAGGCCCGCGACGCTGCCGCCGCTCTCTACATGGAGTTCCTGCTGGTCGGGCCGCAACGGGTCGGATTGCTGCACGCCGACCCACACCCCGGCAACTTCCGGATGCTGGCCGACGGAAGGTTGGGGATCCTCGACTTCGGCGCGGTCAACCGGTTGCCCGATGGCCTGCCGCTGGAAATGGGTCAGCTGCTCACGTTGGCGTTAGCCGGCGACGCCGAGGCCCTGCTGGAAGGTCTGCGCAACAGCGGGTTCATCAAGACCTCGATCGACATCGACGCGAAGGCGCTGCTGACCTTCCTTGAGCCCTTCATCGAACCGCTGCGAACCGACACCTTCACCTTCAAACGAGCCTGGTTGCGCTCTTTGACGTTGCACATCCACGATCCCCGCCGCCGCGATCTTATGCTTGGCCTCAAGCTGAACCTGCCGCCGTCATACCTGCTGATCCACCGTGTCTGGCTCGGTGGCATCGGCGTGCTGTGCCAGATCCAGGGCGAGGTCCCCGGCCGAGCCACCCTGAACCGCTGGCTGCCCGGCGCCGACCTGCCCCCATGCGACCTGCTCCTTGCACAGACGTAGGGACCGTGCCCGCCTCGGACCCCAAACCGGGGAACCGGGTCCCCACCTCACGTCACCACCAGGCGGAGTCGAGCTTGCCCTCGATGCTGCGCAGGTGCTCGCGACTGCAACGGTCGCAGGTCCAGACCCGCCGACCCTTCTCGACCCCCAGCGCCCACGTGAGCCGAGCTACCGACTCATCCTGAAGTACCCGCCCGCAGGTCGCACAAACCGGCGACACCATCTCCACGCTCATTCGCCCAGTCTCCACCCGCCGAGACCGACGCGGCCGGTACCTTCTGCATGATGGCCACAGGGTTGATCGAACGGTCCACGTCCCGACTGCTGCTGCGGCAGTGGCGCCAGCGCGACCGGTCGCCGTTCGCCGCGCTGAATGCCGACCCGTTGGTGATGGAGCACTTCCCCGCCCTTCTGACCCGCGACCAGTCCGACGCATTGGTGGATCGCTGCGCCGAACAGATTCAGCGCGACGGCTACGGCCTGTGGGCCGTCGAGGTCAGGACCAGCGTCGAGTTCATCGGGTTTGTCGGTCTGGCAGTGCCCGCCTGGGAGGCGGCGTTCACTCCCTGCACCGAAATCGGCTGGCGACTGGCCAGATCAGCCTGGGGCCAAGGCTATGCGACCGAAGCCGCAAAGGCAGCGCTGGCAGCAGCCTTCGGCGGGGTTGGGCTCGACGATGTGGTCTCCTTCACGACGACCCGCAACCTGCCTTCGCAGCGCGTGATGCAACGCATCGCCATGACGCGCGACCCGTCCGAGGACTTCAACCATCCTCGCGTCACCGACGCTCCGCTGCGTCGCCACGTGCTGTACCGGATCAGCAGAGGCGACTGGGTGCGGCGAAGGTCAGATTGCCAGAAGGACGATCCGAGGTTGGTGGTGAAACGCCGGCCCCACCCCTAGGTCTGATCAGGATCTGGCAGTAGGTAGATGAACCCCGGTCCCTCGTCCCGCAACGGTATGCCGAGGCCTTCAAGGGCTGGCCGCCACGAGCCGGTGACGGTGGGGTCCGACCCCTCGAATCCATGGTCGGCGGTGAGCAGGAACGTCACTTGGTCGGTCACCCCGAGCCCATCGAGGTGCTCCAGGAACGACATCAGACGCGAGTCCGAGTCGCGCAGCGAGTCACGCGCGATGTCGCTGCGCGGGCCGCCGGCGTGATGCCCCGCATCGGTGACGACACTGGCCCACCAGGTCAGGGTGGGTGCCGACTCAAGGCTCTCCCACAGCTCTCGCACCTGCTCCAGCCCGAGATCGTCGACCTGGGTGCCCCAGGAGAAATAGGAGTCGTTCAGGTGGGCCCTGTCATGCAGGTGGATCGAGCCTTCAGCATCCGGCAGCCGCTCACCCAGACCCGACGCCCCGGACGAGCTAGCACTGTGGCGGATGATGGCCATCGTGGAGTAGTCAGCGCCACGATCGACAGACTCGTTGACGCAGGCAGTTCGCGGTGAATGCGCTTGCGGTACAACATCATTGACCATCTCGAACACCGTCCGCACCGCCGGGCGCAGCCACTCGGCGCTGCGATGCCAGGTCGCGGAGTTGTTGGCCACCACCCGCTCAGCGGTCGCCCGGTCATAGAAGACATTGCCCAGGACCCCATGGCGACCGGGCCCAAGACCGGTCAGGATCGAGGTGTGGTTGGTCAAGGTGACGCTCGGATACTGTGCCACCGCTCCGCCGCGCAATGCCACGCCGTTGTCGATGAGCCGCGCGATACCGGGCAGCTCGCCGGACTCGGCCAGATGCAGCAGGTCCCCGCAGTGTGCGCCATCCCACAGGATGCCGATCACCTTGGGTTCCGCCACCCTCGCACCGCCGAAGTACGCCGCGAGCACATCTCCCTCGAGTGGCTCACCTGCGGCGTCACATAGGTCGGCGTCCGGGACACCGGCCATCGCGGCCAGGGTGGGGCAGACATCGACCAGCCTGGCGTGTCCGCCCACGATGCCCTGCACCGCAACTCCCATGCCGGACAACAACAAGGGCGCCCTGGACTGGATCACATCGAGAGAGCCGTGTTCGCCCACCTTGCCACCCTCTTCGGGGAAGAAGTGGCAAGGGGTGTGCATCACCGCGACGTCAGGGCTGCGGGTCGGGTCGGCGAACAGCGACAGGATCCGCGCCGCGGCGTACGGATAGGAGTTCTCCCGGGAGGTGCGCGGTCCCGGGCTGGCGCACTCGCGCTCATAAGGAAGGAAGGCCATCGGTTCCTCGCTGGCGATGGGATCCAGGCCCTCGAGGACCTCATGACGTCCGTCGGCGTGAAGTCGCACCCGCCCGATATGGCTGGCCGCCATCGCCACCGCCCGGGCTCCTGACGGATCGTCCGCATCGACCTCGACCCAGACCACGAGATCAACGATGGAGGCGAGTTCGGGCGAGGTCAGCGCCGTGACGACGGACTCGCGTCCGGCCGGCGCCTGCGCCGTGGAGGGGGTGCTCACGACAACCGACCCTAAACCCCGCATGCCTGACCCAAGCGTCTTGTGGTCAGGCAAGAGTGGGGGCGGCGACCACCGCGAGGGCAGCCCCGCCAGTTGCCCGGGGCGTCGTTTGCGGGCTGAACTTGGCGGGGCCGGCTAGCGCTGGCCGCGCGCATGACGAGCCGTCGCGGATCGTGCAAATCAGCGTGATCACGGCGGTTTGTTGTTCGCCGAACTCGTTGCAGCAGAGGGACTTTCGACGGTCTCGAAGGGATCGGTACCAGCCAGGATCGCCAGGACATCCCTACCGTAGCTCTCGAGCTTGCGCGCTCCGACCCCCGAGATCCCGGCCAGCTCGCCCGTGCTCCCGGGACGATTTTCGGCGATCGCGGTCAACGTTGCGTCGGTGAAGACCACGTATGCCGGGACCTTCGCCTGGCTCGCCACGGCAAGCCGCCAGCCGCGCAGCGCCTCGAAGGTGGCCTTGTCGTAGGTCGGCGGGCATTCCTGACAGCGCCCCACCTTACGGGTCGCCGCCGTGACCAGATCCCGGCCACACCCCCGGCACCTTGATGGCTTTGCTGCCTTGACCGCCTTGGCTGCCCTGCCGCCCGCACCTGTCGGCCGGGTCGGTGACCGCGCACCGTCGCCGAGGATGCTGGCTGCTCCGTCAAGGAAGCGCGACGGTCGCCTGGTGGCCCGACCGCCGGGGTTGCGGGCTTTGGACCAGGACAGCCGTAGCTCACGCCTGGCGCGCGTCAGTCCGACGTACATCAGTCGGCGTTCCTCCTCGATGGCCTCGGGTCCCTCCGCCATGCTGATCGGGATCAGACCGTCGCTGCAGCCGACCATGAACACACAGTCCCACTCCAGGCCCTTGGCGGCGTGCAGCGAGGCCAGGGTGACGCCCTCGACCGTCGGGGCGTGCTGGGCTGCTGCGCGCTCGTCAAGCTCGCGCACCAGGTCGGGCAGCCGAGCCGGCCGGTGACCTGCCACGAACGCGTCGGCCAGACCCACCAGAGCCTGCAGAGACTCCCAGCGATCGCGGGTGGCCCCACCAGCGCCGGGCGCCCGCTCGGTCCAGCCGGCGCCGGCGATCACATCGCGGACCAGCTCGCCGAGCGGCTTGGCCCCGTCATCGGCTCTGGCCGCGCCCCGCATCAACAGGATCGCCGCCCGGACCTCCTTGCGGGCAAAGAACCGTTCGCCCCCACGCACGAGGTAGGCGAGGTCGGCATCCGCGAGCGCGGACTCAAGAACCTCGGACTGGGCGTTGGTGCGAAAGAGGACGGAGATCTGGCTCGCCGGGGTGCCACCGGTAACCAGAACCTTGATCGCTGCGGCCACACCGGTCGCCTCGGCGGGGTCGTCGCCGTACGCGGTGAGTCTGGGGGTGGGGCCGTCCTGCCCTTGCGCGCGAAGCTGGAGCGGGTGGGCTCTGGACGTGCCGGCCTTCCCGTGAGCGACCCGCACCAGGAGGTTGGCCAGGGCGACGATCTGCGGGGTCGACCGGTAGTTGCGCACCAGCTGGACCACCTGCGAATGCGGGTAGCGGCGCGGGAACTCCAGCAGATGCCTGGGCGTCGCACCGGTGAAGGAGTAGATCGTCTGGGCCGCGTCCCCGACCACGCACACGTCGTCGCGTTCACCCACCCACAGGTCAAGCAGCCGTTGCTGAAGGGCATTGACGTCCTGGTACTCATCGACGACGAAGTGGCGGTACTGCGAGCGCACCGCGGCGGCGATATCTTCACGCTCGGCGAGGATGGCGACGGTAAGCAGCAGCACGTCCTCGAAGTCGATGACCCCTCGGTCTGCCTTGACCTCCTCGTAGATCTGCAGCACCCGGGCCATCGCTGTGGCGTCCAAGCCGGCAGGGTCACGGCCCCCACGACGTGCGGCGGCGGCGTACGTCTCGGGAGTGAGCATATTGACCTTGGCCCACTCGACCTCTGCCGCGAGATCGCGCACCGCCACGCGGTCGACCTGCAGGCGCAGTCGCGAGCAAGCCTCGGCAACCACGGATGCCTTGTGTGGCAACACTTCTGGTGCCGCGCCACCAATCGCCTGGGGCCAGAAGTAGTGGAGCTGCCGCAAGGCCGCGGCGTGAAAGGTCCGGGCCTGAACACCGGGGACACCCAGATCGCGCAGCCGAGTTCGCATCTCACCTGCCGCCCTGGCCGTGAAGGTGACGGCCAGCACGCGCTGCGGCTGGTAAGCGCCGCTGAGCACGCCGTACGCAATGCGGTGGGTGATGGCCCGGGTCTTGCCGGTGCCGGCGCCGGCAAGAACGCACATCGGCCCGCTGGACGACATGGCCACCTGACGCTGCTCGGGGTCGAGGGCATCGAGGATCTCGTCGGCCGTCGGGGTGGCGCTCGGCTGGCTTTTCGTTTGGCTGGGTGGCAGGGACATCGCCTCCGATCCTCTCAGACCCGGCCGACAGATGCTCCGATGCCCGCACACCGAGTTCGTCGACACCACACGCCAATCGGCCGGTCACCCAGCGATGATTGAGGAATGGGCGGCCAACCACGCCATGGCCATGGACGTTCCCTCAGCGCGAGCACGGCGAACCACCGCAACTTGGCCTTGAGCGCCTCGCTGGTGAGCACCCGGAACCCTTGGCGGTCCAGAAGTCGGCTGCCGCCGTCCAAAGGAGTCTTCTGGGCACGGTCCTGGTTGGAGGCAGCATCGGGCGATGTCCGACACAACCTCAACTTCCTGCTCAACGTCGTGGTGGAAGGAAATGGGGCCTGTCGCCGTTGACGAGAGCACCCATTGACTGACGTTTGAGGAGATCTCGTATGTCCGCGGCCCCCGCCCTGCCCTCCGCCGGCACCATCACGATGTTCAGCACGCCATGGTGTGGCTACTGCAGCGGGCTCAAGAAGGCGCTGGACCGGGAGGGGATCGCCTACACCGAGATCGACATCCAAGATCATCGGGCAAGCGCCGACTACGTCATGAGCGTCAACGGTGGCAACCAGACGGTGCCGACCGTGGTGTTCCCTGACGGCAGCGCCGCCACTAACCCGTCAATGGCCGAAGTTCGACAGCGGCTGGTCTGACGGCGCCCAGTGACAGCGTTGCGCTCTGGGCTAACTCGGTCTGACGAGACCATAGGCGCGCTCGACATGCAGCCTGGCCACCAAGCGGTGATCGGCCACCATTGCGGTGCGGTACTCCTCCCAGTCGGGATGGTCCTCACCCCGGATGGCTCGAAAGACCTCGATCAGCTCTTCGACGGTGTCGTCATCGGGGGCCGCGGCCACCGCTGACAGCTCGACTGTCCCTTCAAGCACGGCATAGGTCCAGCCGTCGGGGCTGGTGACAAAGATTGAGGCGCGGGGGTCGCGGCGCAGGTTGTGCACCTTGGCCCGGTCGTCGACCACGGAGATCCGGGCCATCCCCGCGGCCGGGTCGAGCGTGAAGTTGACCGACGAGAGCTGCGGGCGGCCGTCACGCTTCATGGTCGCCAGCGCGCCGATGTTGCGCGCGGCGGCCAGGGCGACCAATTTCGCGTCCAGTGCCATTGCGGGTGTTTCCGATCTTCTGCTGCCTGTGGCGAAACCTGTGGGTCCTGCGGACACTGACTTGACCAATCTGACTTGACGATTCCTATACCAAAATAAGACTATCTATTTACCTTGGTCCACGCATCGGCCGTTCGGCCACATCGCGACTAGCCGCACCTACGCCCCTTGACCGACCACCCGGCAGGCCGGGGGCGCTGACGCCCAACCAAGCCCAGGCTCGTGTTCGGGGTCCCTCTAGGGACGAACCGGGGTGGTTGGCTCGACCTCTTGATCGATCACCCCGCCGTACCAGTGCTCGATTATGCGTCGGGCGATCGAGACGGTGGGCGAGATGGCGAAACGCCCCTCCCGCACCATCTCGCGCAGCCCCTCACGACTTACCCACACCGCCTCGACGATCTCCTGCTGGTCCAGATGCAGCGTCGGGTCAACGGCGCGCGAGGTGAAGCCCACCATCAACGAGGACGGGAACGGCCACGGCTGGTTGCCCAAGTAGCGCACCTGTCCCACGACCACGCCGACCTCTTCGAAAACTTCCCGCGCCACCGCCGCCTCAAGAGACTCCCCCGGTTCCACGAAGCCGGCCAGCACCGAGAGCCGCCCCTGGCGCCAGTGAGGACTACGGGCCAGCAGCAGCCGGTCGGCATCGTCGGTAACAGCCATGATCACGGCCGGGTCGGTGCGCGGGTAGTGCTCGGTGCCGTCCTGCGTGCAACGCCGGATCCAGCCCGACTGTTCGGGCTCTGTCATGGCACCACACAAGGGGCAGTGGATGTGCGTGGCGTGCCAGTTGGCCAGTCCCTGCAAAGTGGCGAACAAGCCTGCGTCCCTGTCTGAGAGCAGGACCCCCACCTCACGCAGGGTCCGCCACGGCGAGGCCCCGGACACCTCCTGGGCCTCGCCCACCACTCCGACGTATGCCGTGCCGAGGCCGTCGCGCCCCAGAAACACCGGCAGTCGGAACGCGTCCCGCTCTGCGGGCGAAC